>ERZ773115.5-NODE-5-length-273741-cov-5.727516_pt1 | contig 273741 bp, 230 predicted proteins | sample MGYA00511116_ERZ773115 | MGnify/ENA primary metagenome ERZ773115 (study PRJEB29015, sample SAMEA2737869) | human gut metagenome | biome: human gut; feature: human-associated habitat; material: faeces | place: China | collected 2012 ... | reverse complement strand
AGTTTTTCTTCTTTCTGCCCAAATTATTCTAAGATTTCTCTTTACCAACATCATTTGACAAAGAGCCTGGGAAAACCGTGGGAAAAACAGATAAAAAAGGTCTAGCTCAATGGCTAGACCCTTTGCTATTTCTTCGGTTCGTCCTCGTCCATTTTCAGAACAGCCATGAAGGCTTCTTGTGGGACTTCGACGCTACCGATTTGTTTCATTCGTTTCTTTCCTTCTTTTTGTTTTTCAAGAAGTTTGCGTTTCCGTGAGACATCTCCACCATAACATTTTGCTAAGACGTTTTTACGTAATGCTTTGATATCTGAACGAGCAACGATTTTTTGTCCGATAGCTGCTTGGATCGGCACTTCAAATTGTTGACGTGGAATTAGTTTTTTCAGTTTTTCAACGATTGCTTTTCCTCGTTCATAAGCAAAATCTCGGTGAACGATGAAACTTAACGCATCGACTTTTTCTCCATTTAATAAAATATCCATTTTTACTAACTTGCTCTTTTGATAACCGGACATTTCATAATCCAAGGAAGCATAGCCTTTCGTACTGGATTTTAGTTTATCGAAAAAGTCAAAAACGATTTCAGAAAGCGGAATATTATAAACGACATTCACTCGATAATCATCTAAATAATCCATTGTGATGAATTCTCCACGTTTTCTTTGGGATAATTCCATCACTGCACCGACGAAATCATTTGGAACCATGATTTGTGCCTTCACAAAAGGTTCTTCAACATCTTGAATCGTTACTGGTTCTGGAAAATCTGCCGGGTTATCGACGACTGTCATAGAACCATCTGTTTTATTCACATGATAAATTACAGAAGGTGCCGTTGTGATCAACTCTAAGTTGAACTCACGTTCCAAACGTTCTTGGACTACATCCATGTGTAATAAACCTAAGAATCCACAACGGAAGCCAAAGCCAAGGGCTTGTGAGGTTTCAGGTTCAAACTGTAGTGCTGCGTCGTTTAGTTGTAATTTTTCAAGTGCTTCACGCAAATCATTGTAGCGGGAAGTATCAATTGGATATAATCCACAGTAAACCATTGGATTCATTTTACGGTATCCAGGTAGCGCTTCTTCTGCTGGATTATCTGCCAACGTAACTGTGTCCCCTACTCGTGTGTCTTGGACCGTTTTGATGCTTGCCGTGATATACCCTACATCACCGACCATCAAGAAATCTCTAGCAACAGCTTTTGGTGAAAAGACTCCCACTTCTGTCACATCAAATGTTTTGCCGTTACTCATCAATTTGATTTTATCGCCTGGTTTGACCATGCCGTCTGTGATTCGAACATTCAGAACGACTCCTCGATAACTATCGTACACGGAATCAAAGATCAATGCTTTCAAAGGGGCATCCAGCTCGCCAGATGGGGCTGGTACATATTCAACGATTTGTTCAAGTATTTCTTCAATCCCAATTCCTGCTTTAGCACTAGCCAGAACTGCCTCACTGGCATCGATTCCGATAACATCTTCGATTTCTTGACGTACACGTTCTGGATCAGCAGCTGGAAGATCGATTTTATTGATGACTGGCAAAATTTCCAGATCATTATCCAAAGCTAAGTAAACATTTGCTAATGTTTGAGCCTCGATTCCCTGTGCCGCATCAACTACTAATACCGCACCTTCACAGGCTGCTAAACTCCTTGATACTTCATAAGTGAAATCGACGTGCCCAGGGGTGTCGATTAGATGGAAAATATAGGTTTCGCCATTTTTGGCTGTATAATTCAATTCGACAGCATTTAATTTAATCGTGATTCCACGTTCACGCTCTAGATCCATTGAGTCTAATAGCTGATCCTGCATTTCACGAGACGTCACAGTGTTCGTCTTTTCCAGAATACGATCGGCCAGCGTTGATTTTCCATGGTCGATATGAGCAATGATCGAAAAATTTCGAATTTGCTCTTGTCGTTGTTTCATTTTTTTTATATCCATAGCGTCTCCTCTTTTCGTTTAATCAGCACCTCTCATTATATCAATGAAAAGCATGAATTTAAAGACTTTTTACCTAGTCAGCTTTAGAAGTTTTTTTTATGAAAATTTGCTATACTAATAACAAGTAAATAATTGGAGATGAAAGAATGGATGAAAAAGATTTCAGAGAAAATCTTGAATTAAAACCTGTTACTGAAAAAGATGTTGATCAATTCAATGAGTTATTGTCTTATGTCTTTCAAGTAACAGAAGCAGACATCGAAGAAAGTGGTTTTGAAAGCAAAGGGGCATTTATTCGCTCCAAGCGCCCAATTTTGGAACTATCGGAAGTATTTGGCTGGTTCCACCATAACAAATTGATTTCTCAAATTGCGATCTATCCATGTGAAGTCAACATCCACGGTAAACCATACAAAATGGGTGGCGTTACCGGTGTCGGAACGTATCCTGAATATGCAAATCATGGATTGATGCAAGATTTGATCTTGGTTGCGTTAGATAATATGCGCAAAAACAAACAATGGATCTCTTATCTTTATCCCTATAGCGTGCCTTATTATCGACGCAAGGGTTGGGAAATCATGTCTGATAAGTTGACATTTAAAATTCGTGATACCCAATTACCGAAGAATGTTCCTGTGGATGGAATGGTTGAACGATTACCAGTAGATCATCCAGATGTTTACCGAGTGTATCAGAAGTTTGCGGCTCAAAATCACGGTGCTTTGTTTCGTAGCCAATTTCATTGGGAAGAATATTGGCGATTTGAAAATAAAGAGGAACGGACAGCTGCGATCTACTATAGGAAAGAGCATGAACCAATTGGTGTTTTATTTTATTGGGTCGCTGAAGAAATTTTCCATGTTAAAGAGATGTTTTACTTGAATCAAGAAGCTCGGAATGGTTTATGGAATTTTATTTCAGCACACTTTTCAATGGTTTACTGGGTTCACGGTGATATCTACAAAAATGAACCACTGGCTTTCTTGATCGAAGATAGTCAAATAAAAGAACAGATCGAGCCTTATTACATGGCGAGAATCGTAGATGTCAAAGAGTTTCTGAAGCAATTCCCCTTCGTTTCTACTGCGAAACCTTTTCACTTTATTGTCGAGGACCCTATCGCCTCATGGAACAATGGTGTTTTTGGGTTGGTCTGGAACGAAGACGGACAATTGGATGTCGTGGACGAACCTGTCGGACAATCGGTCCAGTTGTCCATTCAAACATTAAGTTGTTTGATGATGAATTATCGTCGCCCTTCTTATCTTGCAAGGATCGAACGAATCAAAACGGATGATGAAACACTTAAAACACTTGAATTGATTCTTCCAAATATGGAAGCTTATTTCAGTGACTATTTCTAAGAAAAGGACGATGAAAATGAATATTTATTTTGCTGCACCACTTTTTGCAAAAAGTGACTTATTATATAATGCGAAACTTGTAGAAGAAATCAGGAGTCTTTCCAATGAATTAACCATTTATCTTCCGCAAGAAAACGAAGCGATCAATGATAAAACAGCCTATGCTGATAGTCAGATGATTGCTTTAGCCGATACAGAAAAGGTGTTGGAAAGTGATTTGATGATTGCACTATTAGATGGTTTGACCATTGATCCTGGTGTTGCATCCGAAATTGGTGTTGCCTATGCTAAAGGGATTCCTGTCATTGGATTGTATACAGATAGTCGGCAACAAGGCGGTACCCACCCGCAAAAAATTGCTGCTTTACAAGAAGTAGCTGAAAACCAATTCCATTATTTAAATCTTTATACAATTGGGTTAATCAAGCTAAATGGCGCTCTCGTAACTAGTGAAGAAGCGTTACTCAGACAAGTAAAGACTTACTTAGATGGAGGTTTGAGCCATGAATAAGACAATGAAAAAAATCCAACTTGCACTTGTTGCTTTTGGTGTGTTTGTGGTTTGTTATAACCTTTATGAATTTATCACTAAAAAATATTCAACTACTCAGGGAGTTACTTTCATCATCGAATCTTTAGCTGGGATTCTATTGATTTTTCTCCCTCAGATCGTTAGAAAGATCGCAAAATTATACGTTCCAGATGCCATTGTTTTATTTTATTGGTTTTTCTTGTTTATTTCCGTGTTCTTAGGTACCGGTATGCATTTGATCAGTATCATTTCATTCTGGGATAAAATTTTACACGCCGTTAGTCCTATGGTGTTGACTGCCCTAGGTTACGGATTGATCGGCTTATTATTGAAAGATGCACCAATTGCGAAGACTAGTCCATGGTTGTTTTTACTGTTTGGTTTTGCCTTTGCTGGCCTCTGCGGCGTGTTTTGGGAATTTTGGGAATTTCTCTGTGATCAATTCTTAGGAATGAATCTCCAACGGTTTGCCGCTTCAGATGGCACCTTATTTGTCGGACGAGCTGCTTTGATGGACACGATGGGTGATTTATTCACAAATACGATTGGTGCATTGGTCATGGGAATCTTTGCTTGGACCCAAGGAAGAAACAATCGTGATTATTTTGAAAATTATCGGTTGAAAATTTTGAAATAGAGCAAAAAAAATATCACATTAAAGAATTGTGACAAAAATGAGATGCTTCCTAAAAATTGTGCGTGAAAACGTCAATGGTTAGGTGGCATCTCATTTTGTCTCACCCACTTATTTCTTATCATCAACCCTTACGGTTATTTTGTTACCATTCCCAATGAAAATTGTACTTATTGATAAGGGTTAAAATGATGGGAACAAAGAAGATATTTACCTGCCCACTCCTATTTATATAGGGAATAAAAACATTACCTTATGAGTAGATGAACTTGGAAATAACGATTGAGATCAACTTATTTTATGAATGATTTTTTCAGACTTATGACTAAATTACAAAAAAACAATAAAGCTAGGTGGTTGACCTAACTTTATTGTTTTTTTTGAGCTTAGATGGTGTGTGGCTCAACTAAACATTTGATCGATTCTACTGTTTGCCAACACCCGTTTTCTTGCGAAAGCTTACCGTTTCTTTACTCTTCCGTGTCTTCAAGTTCTTCCGTTTGGAAATGAAGTTTCTCTGCTAGCAAGGTAATCGTTACTTTAGATTTTGGTAAGATGTGTCCTGCTACGATTTCTTTGGCTAATGGTGTTTCTACTTCTTTCGTAATAAAGCGTTTCAATGGTCGAGCCCCGTATGCTGGTTCGTAGGCATTTTCAGCGATCCATGTTTTGGCTTCGTCGCTGATTGTTAGATGAATTTCTTGATAATCCAATCGTTTTGCCAATTGTGCCACCATTTTATCAACGATTCCTTTCACATTTTCAAGACTTAATGGTGTGAATAAAATCGTATCATCGATTCGATTTAAGAATTCTGGTTTGAAATGACCTCGAAGGATCGTTCTTACTTGTTCTTCCACTTCTTCAGGGATAGTGCCATCTGCTGACACTCCTTCTAATAACAGTTGAGAACCAATGTTGCTGGTCATGATAAGAACGGTATTTTTGAAGTCAACCACACGTCCTTTAGAATCAGTTAAACGTCCATCATCTAATACTTGTAACAAGATATTGAAGACATCTGGATGGGCTTTTTCGATTTCATCGAGTAAAACGATCGTATAAGGATTTCTGCGAACGGCTTCCGTCAATTGTCCGCCTTCTTCATAGCCAACATAGCCTGGAGGAGCCCCAACCAAACGAGATACGGCATGTTTCTCCATATACTCACTCATATCGATCCGCACCATGTGTTCTTCAGAATCAAATAAGTTTTCTGCTAAAGCTTTCGCTAATTCTGTTTTCCCAACTCCGGTTGGTCCTAAGAATAAGAAAGAACCTAGTGGGCGGTTTGGATCTTGCAATCCTGCTCGAGAGCGAATGACCGCATCACTGACTGCATCTACTGCTTCATCTTGTCCAATCACACGTTTATGCAATGTTTCGTTGAGCTTGATTAGTTTTTCTCGTTCCCCTTCCACTAATTTTGTGACTGGGATACCAGTTAAACGTCCAACCACTTGCGCAATTTCGTTTTCAGTGACTGATTCTTGAACCATTTTGATTTCACTGTCTTTAGCTTTTGCTTCCAATTCCTTTAATTCTTTTTCTAATTGAGGAATCGTTCCATGACGTAGGACAGCTGCCCGTTCTAAATCATAGTTGTTTTCTGCGTCTTCTAATTCATGTTTGGCTTTATCGATTTCCGCACGTTTAGAAGAAACACTATTGACTTCTTGTTTTTCTGTTTCCCATTGCATTTTCATCGAGTTTGCTTCTTCACGAAGATCAGCTAACTCTTCTTGTAGATTTTTCAAACGTTTTTTACTTGCATCGTCTGATTCTTTTTTCAATGCTGCTTCTTCGATCTCTAATTGCATCAAGCGACGAGTCACTTGGTCTAGCTCAGTCGGCATAGAGTTCATTTCTACTCGGATCGTTGCACTTGCTTCATCGATCAAATCAATTGCTTTATCTGGTAAAAAGCGGTCTGTGATATAACGGTCAGATAAAGTTGCAGCAGCGACTAATGCATTATCATGAATGTTGACTCCATGATGAATCTCAAAACGTTCTTTCAAGCCTCGTAAGATACTGATTGTATCTTCTACTGTCGGTTCTTTGACTAAGACTTTTTGGAAACGTCGTTCTAATGCTTTATCTTTTTCCATATATTGACGATATTCATCTAATGTAGTAGCACCGATTAAATGCAATTCACCTCGAGCAAGCATTGGTTTCAATAAATTTCCAGCATCCATGCTGCCTTCAGTTTTCCCTGCACCAACGATATTATGGATTTCATCAATAAATAAGATGATTCGTCCATCACTTTTCTTGACTTCTTTCAGCACAGCTTTTAATCGTTCCTCAAATTCACCACGGAATTTAGCACCAGCAATCAATGCCCCCATGTCTAATGAAAAGATCGTTTTATCTTTCAAGTTTTCTGGCACGTCTTTTCGTACGATACGTTGTGCTAACCCTTCTACAATTGCTGTTTTACCGACACCAGGTTCACCAATCAATACTGGATTATTCTTGGTTTTACGAGATAAGATACGGATAACATCCCGAATTTCTTCATCACGTCCAATGATTGGATCCATTTTCCCGCTTCTGACTTGTTGAACAAGATCAACGCCGTATTTTTCTAATGCTTTGTATTGTTCTTCTTGATTTTTAGATGTCACCTTTTCTCCTCCTCTCATGTCTTCGATATTTTTACGTAACTCTTTTTCTGATAAACCATTTTTGGTCAAATAAACTGTCAATGGATAATTTTTCAATTTCATCAAGGCTAAAATTACAATCTCTGTTGAAAGAAATTCATCGCCAAAACTTTCTCTTAACTGGTCTGCTTCATTTAATAAACGGAATAGATTTTGGCTTAGATTCTGACCATATTGGACGTTTCCCCCTGAAACTGTGGGATATTCATCTAATACACGATCTACTTCCTTTTCAAACGTATCAACATCCATTCCCGCATCAGTGTATAGATTGCGCCCAAAATGGTTTGGTTGTAAAAAAATCTTCCACAAATGCGCAATATCAATTTCTTGATGTTTTCTTGTGACAGCGATTTGTTGCGCTTCAGCAATCGCTTCTTGAAGCGTGGTTGTCATTTTTTCAATGTTCATTTTACTTACCTCCTGAATATAAAATTTCAATATTCAATATGATACATCTCGTTCCAATAAACATTATACCTCTTTGGTCAGTCTTGGTCAAAAGATAACCTCGCTTATTTTATCGAAAATAAGTGATCAAAAAAAACACAACAGAGGCCTCTTGGATGGACTTACTGTTGTGTTTTGGATCTAATAATATGACTCAATACAATTGCTGTAATGGTCAATTTGATTATTTTTTATTGTTTTTAACATCTTGGATCTCTTGTTTGATTACCTTTCGACGATCAGCAATCACGTAGAATAACCCATAAATAAAAGGTAAGATAAATGAGCTAAACCGATACAGTAATAAAGAAGAAAAAGCATCTACGGTTCCCACAAGTGGTCTGAATAACAACAGATAGACAAATTCAAATGAACCGATTCCAGCTGGGGTAGGGATGACACCAGATAAAACTACCGCAAAACTGATAAATGAAAAGGTCAAGAGAAAGTCGATCGTGGGATGGTTTTCAACCAAAAAGAGATAGGGCATGATATACCAAAAAATAAGTTTGACCATATTCCAAAAATAGATGCGTAATAGAGCTGTTCGATCTTTGACAATTGTCTGGACAGTTTCTCTCAACGAATAGATTTGTGTATTACATGTATCTACCCAACCTCTGATGCGTTCACTTCGAAACAGTTTGTTTGAGATACTCATAAAGAAAATTTGTAGATTCAGACTCATTGAGACCATCAATAAAAAGGCAATGATCACCCCAGTTAAAATAATGCCAGCAATAATGAACCAGATCATGTTTGGTCCTTTGGAATAAAATGGAGAGAACTGGATGATCAAACCAATGATCGCATAGGTAATCACGGCTAATTTATACATAATCATATGCAACGCAGTGACACCTGCACCTTGTGAGTATTTCATTCCTTTTTTATTATAAAAATAAATTTCTGAAATCAAAGTGCCTGTTCCAAATGAAACGATTCGATAAAATGCAATATAGCAAGATGTCCAAAAACCATCACAAGTGGAAAATGTTGGTTCGAAAGGCTGGGCAATCTCTTTGATTGAACGCCCTTCTGCCACCTGATAGATCGTTCCTAACAAGAATGCCGCTACCAGAACGATAAAGCTTGTAGACAGCAATTCAGCGAAAATATCTGCAAAAGATTGGTTGATCAAATAATAAATAATGGCAAAAATTCCAATCAATAAGAATAGATTTAACGCTATTTTCGTTTTTGCACCTTTTGTCGCCATCAATTACTCCTTAATGAAAAAAATAAATCAACAGTAAATCCACCAATACACCCAGTACAAATCCTACTGTAAATTTCTTTTTTCTCGTTTTATGATGGAATACTTTACGAGAAATTAATCCCCCAATTCCACCGCCTAATAAACTAACAAAAATCAAATTATTTTCTGGAACGCGCCAACCGCCTTTTTTTGCTTGATACTTATCGTAACCCATCAAACAAAATAAATATAAATTGACAATCACTAAATAAAACCACAAAGGATTGTGTAGTAAAGCTTCCATACGTGTTTCCCTCCACCTCTAGCACATCATTTTTGCTCTTCTTTGGGAGCAAAGACCGACAACCCTTTTTTGACTACGACTAATTCGATAGGCAGATTATCTGTCGTATCACCATCTGTACGAGTACCAACTGATTTCTCCCGTGCTTGGATATTGATTTGACTAGCAGTCAAATAATTGATACCTGGGACAGAGTAAATTTTTCCTTTGATTAAACGAGGCAAATAAAAAACAAATCGAAAAATATCTAAAGATGGGATGATTGTGACATGAAACATACCATCATCGGCTGAAGCTGAATCATCAAAATTCGTATAACCACCTACTGAGTTAGACATTGTGACTGTCAATAATTGTGTTTTTCCTCGCCAATGTTCTTTTTCTGTTTTGATATCTAAATGATACTTTCTCTTTTTTAATAATAACTTGATGAACCGTTTGATAAAAATCCAAGAACCATATTTTTGCTTTTCTTTTTGACTGATCCAAACAGCTGTATCTGCCAATATACCGATCGTTAAAGTTGAGATAATGACTTCATCATTGACTTTTCCATAATCGATTTGACGGATTTGTCCCTCTAAGATAATGTCTGCAGCTTTTTCCTTTTCTAATGGAATACCGAGAACACGGGCTAAATTATTGACTGTTCCTCCTGGTAGTAGTCCTACTTGATAATGCTCAAGTTTATCTTGAAAAGCCTGTACAATATGATGGATCGTACCATCGCCTCCGATTACGATTAAGGTATCTGCGTGCGTTTCTTCAGCTTTTTTGACTAATGTCTCATGCTTGATCGAAGGACCTGTTTCCGTTAGATTGATGATTAGTTCTGGTCGTTTCTTTAAGGCATATTCTTTAAACCAGCTTGCTAATTTTTCACCTTCATCTTGTCCTGAGCTTTGATTATAAAAAACTAGCAATTTTTCCATTTCTTTCTTCCTCCCATTTTTACACAAAAACCAAGGGGTCAGACGTTCCATTGTTGGAATACGCCCACCCCCAGCTAAAAGGATAGATCCACTTCGTTCACTTACTTGATCCATCCACGTTCCTATTTGATTTTATACGTTTGTATTCAATTCTGCAATTTTTACAATCACATCTGTTGCTTTTTCCATCACTTGAAGAGAAACAAACTCAAATCGGCCGTGCATATTTTCGCCACCTGCGAACAAATTAGGCGTTGGAATGCCTAGATAAGAAATTTTCGATCCATCTGTTCCACCTCGTACTGGTTCAATCACAGGCTCGATTTCTAAATCGATCATCGCTTGTTTTGCTAATTCAACAATGCTCATATCTTTTTCAATAATTTCTCGCATATTATAGTACTGATCATACATATCAACTTTCACACGTGTCTGATCGAAGCGACTATTTAGTTTTTCTTGGATTTCACTAATTTTCGCTTTCCGTGCTTCAAATTTTTCTCGATCGTGGTCACGGATAATATAACTCATAGTTGCTTCTTCGACATTTCCATTTAATCCCATCAAATGGAAGAACCCTTCATAACCTGTCGTTTTTTCTGGGACTTCATCTGCTGGTAGTTGATTATGGAAGTCTATGGCTAATTGTAATGCATTGATCATCGTATCTTTGGCTGTACCAGGATGGACATTTTTTCCTTGAATTGAAATATTAGCCTGAGCTGCGCTGAATGTTTCATATTGTAATTCGCCTAAAGGTCCACCATCAACGGTATAGGCAAAATCAACATCAAACTGCTGGACATCAAATTTATCTGCTCCTACCCCAATCTCTTCATCTGGTCCAAAAGCTACTTTGATCTCACCATGAGGGATAGTTGGGTTTTTCAGCAGAATTTCCATTGCGGTCATAATTTCAGCGATCCCAGCTTTATCGTCCGCACCTAACAACGTACTGCCATCAGTTGTGATCAATGTGTGTCCTTCGTAGTTTTTCAAATTAGGGAAGTCTTTGGTATTTAATGTATAATGTTCTTCACTATCTAGAACAATCGTTGATTCCCCATCGTAGTTCTCAATGATTTGTGGATTAACATTTACTGCATTGAAATCTGCGGTATCCATGTGGGCAATGAAACCGATCGAGCGAACTTTCTTTTCAATGTTACTTGGCAATGTTCCTATAACAAATCCATTTTCTTCATTGTAAAATACATTGGTTAGTCCTAAATCTTCTAATTCCTTTTTTAAGACTTGCGCAAAAGCGACTTGTGTTTGTGTCGAAGGAGTCGTTTGACTACTTTCATCAGATCTGGTTTCAGTCTTAACATAGCGTAAAAAACGTGGTAAAAGATTTTCGTACATACAACAGCTCTCCTTTAGTTAAATTGAAATGGGTTCGTATCCGTTTCTGAAACAAAGAAATCAACGGTCCAATTTTCTTCTTGTTTCCATTTCTCAAATTTTTCGACAAACTTTTCTTTACATAAAGATTCAATATAATGACCTGGATCAATCGCAATCAAGCCTGCACTTTGCATATCTTGAGCTGTGTGGTAATAGATATCTCCAGTAATATAAACATCCGCTTTTTGAGCTAATGCGTAAGGATAGAACTTTTCGCCGCTACCACCACAAATGGCGATTCTTTTAACAGTGCTATTTGTATGAGTTGGACGAACAACTCGTAGCCCTTCTAATTGGAAGACTTCTTTTACTTTAGATACAAAGGTATCTAAATCAAGCGCTTCTGGTAATTCTCCGATTCGACCGATCCCCCAGGTTTGAGTCGGTTCGTCAATTGAAAACAAATCAAATGCTACTTCTTCATAAGGATGGACACGATACATAGCTGATAACACTTTTTCCTCACGGTCTTCAGGAAAAATCACTTCCACTTTAGCTTCTTCTACCTTTTCTAGTTGACCGTTTTTACCAATTGCGGGATGTGCCTGTTCATTCGGTCGAAAACGACCTTCGCCAATACTGGTAAAACTTGTATGATCGTAATGACCTTGTTCACCCGCACCAGCCTCAGCTAAAGCCTTACGTAATTTGTCAGCGTCTTCGATCGGTACATAAACAGCTAGTTTTTTGTAATGCCTTGTATGTGTCTTTAACAAATAATTTTCGACATTGATTCCTAATGCTTCACAAAACCAATCATTCAATCCATCCTCGATAATATCCATATTGGTATGTGCTGCATAGACAGAAATATCATGTTTTAATAAATCAGCATACATTTTTTCTTGTGGATGATCCGTTGTTAATCGTTTAATTGGTCGAAATATGGGAGGATGTTTAGCAATTAACAAATCAATCTTTTTTTCGATGGCTTCTTGCACAACTTCTGGACGAACATCTAACGTCATCATTATGCGTTGAATCGGTTTATTTAATGTTCCGAGGTGTAGCCCCACAGGATCTCCTTCTTCAGCCAACCATTGAGGACAATATTCTTCAAATTTGCGAATAAATTCATTACCGTTGATCGCCATTAAGCTAAAACCTCCTCGATCATCTGGATTTCTTTTTTTATCGCTTCAACACGTTCTTCTTGGTTCTGTGCTTGTGCCAATTGTTTTAAAATCGCTTGTCTTTGTTTTAATTCTCTTTGCCATTTCTTTTGGAAGACCACTGTTTTTCCTTGCAATAAAAATGGACCAAACAGAATCTCTTCCTCATTATAGATATGTTTCGTCGGTGTTTTTTCAGCTACAATGATTTCATAGATTTTTTTGTTTTCCTCTAAAATCTCTTCTGCAATGATTTGATAGTGATTATCTTGCAACCATTTTCTCACTGCTTGCTCGCCAATATTTGGTTGGAGAATCAAACGCTCCTTCCCTGTTAAACGATGCTGTTTGGCGCCTGCTTCTAAAATATCTCGAATCAAAGCCCCACCCATACCAGCAATCGTGATCGCATTGATCTGATCTGTTGGCTCAATCGCATCTAATCCGTTAGCTAAACGAACAACGATCCGCTTTTCTAAACCATTTTTCTGTACTTGCTTTTTTGCTGACTCATAAGGGCCTTTCACCACTTCGCCAGCTACAGCAAATTCAATTTTATCCTTTAACATTAATGCAACTGGCAAGTAAGCGTGGTCAGAGCCAATATCTGCTAAAAACGCTCCTGTTGGGACATGTTCTCCCACTAATGCTAAGCGTTTCGATAAATCTAAGTGGTTCATACCTTCACTCCTTCCCCCTCATTATAACATTTTCCCTATAAATGAAGGAGATTTGAAAAAGAAAAATTTCAAATCTCCTGATGAGCTATTTGCTTTTACGAAACGTTTAACACTGACTATTCAATAACTCTTACCTCAACGATCGAATTACCAGGAATTTGCGGAGGGATTGACATTGTCATAATTGGTTTTTCTTTTAAAGTAAACTTGATCTCGTCACCTTTTTGAAAAGATTCCTTACCTCCGACTAATTGATCATTCGAAACATTTAGTGTTACACCATCATTATCAAAAGAGGTTCCAATATTCTCGGGGTCTTCGATTTCATCTACATTGACCACTTTGATTTGAATGGTATCATCGACTGAATCATCAATACTTTCAATTTCACCCTTAAAAATACTTTGTCCTTCGTTAGAAGAATCCTTCGCTTTAGTCGTTGTTTCCGCACTAATCGAATCGATCGATGCCTCATTTTTATCTCCATTACCACAACCTGTTAGCGAAAAAAGTAACCCTGTCGCCAACAAACAAGAAAAAATCACTTTCATATCTTTATCCTCCGGCTAATTATTTACATTACTTCAATTGATGATCGTTCTTTGACTTTTTATTTAGTTGACGATAATCAATACATTCTGTTTTTAGTCGTTCAATTTTGTTTTTGATACTTGTTCATCAGAAATTTATGGTTGTCTTTTTTCGTTACCATGATGACTATTGATCAGGCGTAAGCTTCTGTAATCATCACTCTATCCAGTATGACACCACTTTTGTAGCTTGTTACGATCAATAAAAGTGGCGTTAAGTATGAATTCAGATACACTTTCATCTCAAATTATGAGTTTCTTGAATAACTAAGTGAACATCGAGAGTCATTGAAAAGAGAATTATTTGCAGACTTCTCTCAATTAATTGTTTGCATTGCTTATTTTCCTACCCATCAAAGCAATAGGCAGGAAATATGGCAATAACTAATTCAGCAAAAAGCTTTCTCGATCACATCTTCTAAGCCTACTAAGGCTACAATTATGACTTCTATGCTTTCTCTTTTCGCTAGCCATTTCTCCGATTGCGTCCAGTCATTTCAATTTCTTTTGTCAAATAACGAATCCGTTCCATGATTCGTTTGGCTTTCAATGGTTCTTCATCTCCACGCTGTGTCACAGCAAGATGTTGCTCCAATTCATTCATTGTAAAATTGGAAGAGAAAAAGGTTGGCAGTTGCTCTTGCATTCGATATTGCAAAATCACACCAAAGACTTCATCTCTGATCCAACTACTCATGGCATCAGCGCCAATGTCATCCATCATTAAGATCGGTGAACGTTTGACTGCATCTAGTTTTTCTGCGACTTGATCTTTTCCAATCGCTTGTTTCATTTCAACAGCAAAAGTTGGAAAATGGACAAGTGTAGTTGTAAAGCCTTTAATGGCTAGTTCTCTGGCAGTCGCTCCTAAAAGATAGGTCTTTCCTATTCCAAAGCTGCCAACTAAATAGAGTCCTTTGTGATAGTCTTTGGGACTTGCACTATAATTTTCCACAAAGTCTAATGCTTCAAAGCTCGCATAGCTCCGTCCATCGGTACGCTCAAAATTATTGAAAGAAGCATCTTGGATATCTTTTGGCATATCGACAGCTTTGATCCGGTTCCTGATTTCTTCTTGTCTTTTCTTCGCCAATAAGGCTTCTGTTGGAACATAAGTCACATCGACATAATGAAAATTCAAGGTTAGCTTGGGCTCATAGCCAGGAGCGATCATCGTAGGGTCATTTTTTTGGTATTTTCGTTTTTCTTGGACAAATTCATATAGTTTTGCATAACTTTTTTCGATATCTGCTTGTGTTAATTCATCTTTGTGATCCGCCAAAAAGGCTTGCACATCTGGATCGTTGAGGACTTCTTCGATCATTTCAGCAAATTTTTGTTGATAATTTCGCTGGCTGATGATCCGCTTTAATTCTTTTCCTACATCTTCCATTAGCTATCTCCCTCCTTCTTGGCAAAATATTCTTTGAATCGTCGTTCGATCTCCGCTTTTTTCTCACTACTGATTTTTTTCTCTTCTTTAGGCTGGTTGACCCAATCCGGTAATTTCTCACGACGAACGTTTCGACGATTAGTTGAATAATTCTGGTTCGTATTTTTAGTATTTTGTTTGACTTTGCTATTGGTTTTCCGAATATGTTCAATGGCTTCTTCTGGGGTCATGATCTTTTTTTGTGCCCATTCGTTAGCGATCGTGTTGACAAAGCTTGCGGTTAAGCTAGGACGATCTTTGATTACTAAGACATAATTGATCAGGATATTGATCAAACTATTCGACAATCCCGATTGTGAAACTAAATCCTGTAAAAGCCAAGTTTCTTGTTTTGACACATAGCCGCCTTTTGCTTGTTTCAGTGCCTCTAAATATTTCATTGGCGGAATGCTTTTGGCTTCGTTCACTAACTGTAGTGTCGCATTTGTCAGAGCAGTTGCTTCCTTAGGTGTCTCATTCTGATTGGCAGAGGTTGCTTCTTCATTTTGATTAGCCAATGTATTTGTTCGCTTCGTCTGTTGGTTCACCAATACGATGCGTTGAAGCTCTTTGACAGATACTGTCTGCTCAGAAAAATCATACGCTTGTACGACCCATTCACCTAATGTCAACTCATCCACGCCATAAAGTAAATGATACATTGTTAACTGTTCCTTCAATGATTCATCTAGATTCATGATATGTTTTTTTGCCAACCAATCTGTCAAAAAGCGCCAATCAAGAGTGGATTGTTCCATGGACTTCCCCAGATCAGTTGATTTGGTTGTAAATGACTGTTGGTTTCCCTCGAGTTTCTCTTGATCTGCAGCATATGTTTTTTCATTAAAGCGATATACTTCTAAAAATTTCTTCGTGATCTTTTGATAATCATTCGTCGAAAAATGTTCCGGCTGAAATAGTTGGATCAACTGATCGAAACGCCGTTGACCGACTTTTTCTAATAGCAGAAAAGACAATAATGTATCTTTAAAAAATGCTAACGGTTCAATTGGCTCAAGTAACTCATAAATAAAACATCCCCCTAAGCTAGGGTCTTCTTTGAAAAAAACTTCTAAAAGTCCGATCCCTTCTAGTTTTTTTCGTGCTTCATAAAGCTGAGGAATACCACAATTCAAGCTACTTAACAGATCAGCATGTAATCCTTCCGGTCCAACGCCTTTTTGTAAAGGAATTTCTGATAGTAAGGTAAAATACAAACTCAAAGCTTCACTGCCGATTAATGGCTGGTAGAGATAAAGTAATGAGGATTTCCCTTCTTCTCTTAGCGGATAGCTTTTTCTTCCTTGGTAGATATTTTTAGGTTGAAGCTCTTTCCATGCGTTATCCAAGGAATTTGGCCTCCTTTTATGACTTGATTTTATTTCTGATTTATTCGTTGTTTTCTTTGTGATTCTCTTTATTATTTTCTTTTGCTTTATCAACGATGTCTTGTAATTCTTTTAAAAACACCGACATATCTTTAAATTGACGATAAACACTGGCAAAACGGATATAAGCAATCTCATCTAAATTGACCAGATCTTCCATCACGTATTCTCCGATCAACGTCGTCGATACTTCATTTTCACCAAGACTTCGCACCCGATTTTCAACATGGGTTACGATTTGTTCCATTTGTTCCATCGCAACTGGTCTTTTTTCTGCTGAACGGATTAATCCTCTTAAAATCTTGTCACGATTAAATTCTTCCCGTTCCCCATTTTTTTTGATCACTAATAAAGGTGCTGCTTCAATTCTTTCAAATGTTGTAAAACGAAAAGAACAGTTTTCGCACTCTCGTCTTCGACGAATTGCTCGACCATCATCCGCTTGTCGACTATCAATCACTCGGGAATTGTTATGTTGACATCTAGGACATCTCATTATTTTCACCTCTTAATCTGAAATTTTTCTGATATACATTCATTTAATATATTGAATCAATTTATATAGTATTGATTCAACGAACATTCAAAGGATAAATTTTCACTCGATAATAGTTACGTAAATAATTACGTATGAAACAATATTTTTATGATTCACTCCTGCTTTTCATAAAAAAAGTTTCACACATGTAACTAGTTGTATTATAACATGAAACAATTCTTACAGGCGACTCTCCTGTATAAAAAACCTCGTTAGAAGAACCTTTTTTTCAATCGATTGATCGAAATTGTTCCAAAGCAAAACAATTAGGCTTGACTTTCGAGAAAACTGCATGTAAAACAGTGCTTCTTAAAAACTTCTTTCAGGTGCATACTTCAAAAAAAACAGAGAGTGAGACAAAACTTGTCTCACTCTCTGTTTCAACAGTCTAAGTTATACCCATTAAAGTTTTTCTTCAATCCCTGTATAATGTTTCATTCGTTGTTCATCGATTTTTTGTTGTTCAGGAATATGATCGGATTCTGGTAAAGGTGTTTTTTTGTGTGTTGGATCATCTTTTTTTCGTTCTTGTGTCAGATCTTGCTCATTGGCTTCTTTTTCTGCTTGTTGGTCTTCTAATTCATCGACTCTGGCTTTGTAGCGTTCATCATTTTCTTTTGCAGCTTCTGATTGTGCCCGTCCTTCATCTACCAGTTCATCTTTATTCAAGATCTCTCCTAGTTTTTCTTTTGCAGAACCGACTACTTTATCTTTTTGATTTTTAAAAGTCCCCATACCAATCCCCCTCTTTTCTTTATATTCAGCATAGCAAACTATCTAAATATACTCAAAGAAATCGATTGTTGAAGTCCGAGAGCCAACGTTCGATTTGACAAGTCAGTTCATCCTTACTACCGGAATTGTCAAAAACGATATCTGCTAATTTTTTCTTTTCTTCAATCGGCATCTGGCTTTGTATTCTTTTCTTTGCTTCGTCTAGTGTCAATTGATTTCTTTTCATCAAACGTTGCAATTGAATTTCTTCTGGAAGGTAAACGACTGCTACAGCATCCATTTCCTGTTCATAATGACCTTCAAATAATAAAGGGATATCAACGACAACTAAAGGATAATTTGCTTTTTGTTGCTTAATCTGTTCCGTAATCGCTTGACGGATAAAGGGGTCTAATAAGCGATCAAGTTTTTGTCTTTGTTCTGTTGAATCGAAAATAATCTTAGCTAAAGCTACTCGATCAAGCGAGCCATCTTCTTGAAGGATTTCTTCCCCAAATTCTTGAACGATTGCCGCCAATCCAGGAGTCTGAGGTTGGACGACTTCACGGGCGATGATATCTCCATCGATCATCGGGATTTGGTGACGGCTAAAAACAGCTGCTGCAGTGCTTTTCCCAGTAGCAATCCCACCAGTTAAGCCTAAGACATAGCCTACTTGCTGATTTTTAGTCTTTGGCAATTTGGACAATAGTGAGTCCCCCTTTGCGCTACTTTTGTTTTGACGATCGGTGTATGACAACGAACACATGGTTGACCAGTCTGACCATAGACATGTAAAGCTACTTGAAAGTTACCTGACTCGCCTAACGCATTGAGATAACTCCTGATCGTCGTTCCGCCAGCCTCAATTGCCCGAGACAACACGTCAATAATTGCTTTTCGTAACAACTCTGCTTCTTTGGGCTTCAATGTATCCGCTGGCTGTTCTGGATGGATCTTTGCTTCCCAAAGCGCTTCATCCACATAGATATTCCCTAAACCTGTTACTAACTTTTGATCTAATAATAATGGTTTAATCGCTTTATGAGATTTTTGTAAGCCTAAACGAAAGCCGTCTAATAAAAATGTATCTGGCAACGGTTCTGGACCTAATTTCATGATGCCTTTGTAGGCATCACTCGTTCCTTTTTCAACTAATGTCATTCGTCCAAATTTACGTACATCATGGTATCGGAGTTGGCTACCATCTTCAAAGAAAAAAATGACATGCGTGTGTTTATCTATCGGTTCATTTTTTTCAACAAATTGGTATTTTCCTTCCATACGTAAATGCGAGATCAATTCATAATGACTCAAACGAAAAATTAAAAACTTGCCTCTTCGATCAATAGACAGAATCTCTTCGCCAACTAACGAAGCTTCAAAGATTGCTGTTTCTGGTTGTTCAATTATTCTTGGCCATAAGACTTGGATTTTTTGGATTTTCTTTCCAACGACTAAACGAGACAAGCCTTTTCGTACAGTTTCTACTTCTGGTAATTCTGGCATGTTTTCACCTTCGACTTATTTGCTTTTTTATCTATTTATTGAGCAGATCGGTTCAATAGTGGCAATCAGCTATTTCGCTTCATACCACGTTTTCCCCCAACTACTATCTGTAATCAATGGTACGTGTAAGGACACGGCATGTTCCATGACTTCACTTACTAATTTGTCTAATCGTTCTAATTCTGTTTCTGGCACTTCAAAAACCAATTCATCGTGTACTTGTAACAACATGGTTGCTGATAGTTTTTCTTCTTTTAAGCGTTTATCCAACTCGATCATCGCGATTTTAAGAATATCAGCGGCACTTCCTTGGATTGGGGTATTGATTGCTGTTCTTTCAGCAAAAGAACGTATATTATAATTTCGTGAATTGATATCTGGTAAATAACGTCTGCGATGGTAAAGGGTTTCGACAAATCCTTGTTCCTTTGCTTCACGAACGATACGTTCCATATATTCTTTGACTCCAGGATATTTCTCAAAATACGTATCAATGTACTGTTGCGCTGCTTTTCTTGTAATCCCAAGATTTTGTGATAAACCATAGTCAGAAATGCCATAAACGATCCCAAAATTGACTGCTTTTGCTTGACGACGCATATTTGGTGTGACATCTTCTGCTTTTTCAATCCCAAAAACACGCATAGCAGTACTTGCATGGATGTCTTGTCCTTCAAGAAAGGCTGCTTTTAAATGTTCATCATTCGAGATATGAGCCAAGACTCGCAATTCGATTTGTGAATAGTCAGATGAATAGATCAACCAGTCTTTTTCTCTAGGCACAAACGCTTGGCGAATCTTTCGCCCTTCATCTAAGCGAATAGGAATATTCTGTAAATTAGGATCTACTGAACTTAAACGCCCTGTTTGAGTCAATGTTTGAACATATCTGGTATGGACTTTCCCATCGGATTGAATGACTTTTAACAAACCTTCTACATAAGTTGACTGGATCTTGGCGATTTGGCGATACGTCAAGATGTCATCCACGATTGGTGCTTGTTCTCTTAATTGTTCTAAAACATCGACCGCAGTGGAATAGCCCGTCTTCGTTTTCTTGATCACCGGTAACCCCATTTTTTCAAATAAAATGACCCCTAATTGTTTTGGTGAGTTTAAATTGAAGGATTCACCAGCCTCTTGATAGATTGTTTCCTCGATCTCTTTCAATCGATCGGAGAATTCGATTTTCATTTCTTGTAAACGAGAAGCATCAACTTTGATACCAGTGATTTCCATTTCAGCTAAGATGATTGAAAGGGGTAGTTCCATCTCACGGAACAAGGCCATTTGGTTTTTTTCTGTTAATTCTTGACTTAACTTAGGTGTTAAAACATTAATGGCAGATACTTTTCTGGCAAGGTGGGCAAAAAATACTTCTTCCTCTTCCGGTAATCCTTTTTTTGCCCCTTTTCCATAAATTGCTTCATCTGACTGCACTTCATGATAGCCATAATGGGCAGCGATTCCTTCAATATCCGTACTTTTCTCATTTGTATCAAGCAAGTAGGCACCAAGCAAGACATCAAAATCGATCCCTTTTGTTTTCGTAGCATAACGATTTAAAGCCACATAAGTCCGTTTAGCATCATAGACTTTTTTCAACCGTGTTGGATCAGCTAGCCAAGCACAAAAAGCTTCGTTCTCAAATAACGCTAGATCATTCGTAACATAAATTTTTTGTTTCGTCCCCCAAGCTACACCCACGATATCTTCTGTATGGTAATTGTCTCCCATCATCTCCACATATAAAGCCATGTCAGTCGTGAACATGTCCTCATGGTATTCATGGACTACTTCAAATAGGATATCTTCAAGTTCTACTTCTTCCTCAACAAGGTCCAGCTTTGCCAGGAATTGTTTAAATTCCATTTCTTTATAAAATGGCACCAATTTCTCTAAGTTTTTCCCTTCATATTTCAATGAATCAATCGAGACTTCAACTGGCGCATCTGTATTGATCGTCGCTAATTGTTTGGATAAGAAAGCTTGTTCTTTATCATTGATCAAATTTTCTTTCATTTTGCTTTGTTTCATTTCATCAATATGCTCATAGATCCCTTCAACGGATCCATATTGTTTTAACAATTTGATTGCTGTTTTTTCGCCGATTTTCGTCACACCAGGAATATTGTCTGAAGCGTCTCCTGCCAAACCTTTCATATCAATGATTTGATTTGGCGTCAACCCATCATATTTTTCAGCAACATGTTCAGGTGTGTAACTTTCGATATCACTCACACCTTTCACCGTAATATCTACTTTGATTTCATTACTAGCTAATTGAGTCAGATCTCGATCACCAGATAAAACAACGACATCAAATTCTTCTTTATTGACTTTTTCGGCTAATGTCCCAATGATGTCATCCGCTTCATAATTAGGTAATTCATAGTATTGGACACCTAGTCCTGTGAGTAATTCACGAATGTAAGGCATCTGTTCTTTAAATTCTCCAGGAGTTTTTGAACGGCCACCTTTGTATTCTGCATACATCTCGGTTCTAAACGTCGTCTTTCCTGCATCGAATGCAACTAATACATGAGTAGGTTGCTCTTTTTGCATCACATTTTCAAACATCGTGTTAAAAGCATAGATCGCATTTGTATGCAACCCATTTCTATTTTTAAACCGTTCTAATGAATTGTGTAAAGCAAAAAATGCGCGAAAAGCAACACTATTTCCATCTACAAGTAATAATTTATTTTTTGTCATCTGCCTAACTCCTTACTGTAAAGTTCTTATTTATTCTAACAAAGAATACTGAGGAAAGCGAAAAGAAAAACGCAAATTAACCACTTTACTGAACAAAAAAGAGTGAAAAGACTCAATGCTTTTCACTCTCATAATTATTGTTCAACTGAACGATCCATTCAATCGCTTAATTGTTACGTCCGAAAATTCTTAAGAATGCTAAGAACAAGTTGATAAAATCAAGGTATAGTTGCAATGCCAAGAAAACGGCAATTCCACTGTGTGCTGTCCCATTTGATTCTATATAGATTGACCGGATCTTTTGGTTGTCATATGCGGTAATTCCTGCGAAGATCACGACTAAAAGAAGAGAAATAAACAACTCTACTGCGCTGCTTCGTAAAATAAAGACATTTAAGACCATGGCAATAATGACACCGATCAATGCGGCCATTCCGGCACGGCTGACACCTGTCAAATCTTTTTTAGTAACCAAGCCTACAACGGACATCCCTAAAAACATTCCAGTTGCTGTAATAAACGCTCTGGTAATGCTACCGATATCATACATCGCTAATGTGACAGCTAACGTCAGTCCATTCAAGAGCGAATACGCAATAAAACCACCAATAGCTAAACTTGGGTTTTTAGCTGCTTTAACGCCCAATACAACTACTAAAATCAACTCTACGATCCAGAGACCCATAAAGCCTAATGGGAAATTATTGATGAACGAGAAAACTTGTTGAGGATATACTTGTAATGCGAGATAAGAGATAATCGCACTTAATGCTAGACCTCCTCCTAGATAACCATAGACCTTAGCATAGAAGCGATTCAGTCCTGTTGAAATAGTACCTTGATTATTCATATGTTTCACCTTCACTTTCAAGAGTAATCTCTAATTCTGGTTCGACCGGTGGCTGAACCATCACTACTGCATCCAATACCCGATTTTCTTCGCTATTGTTTGCTTCGACAGAGATTGTCACGACATTTTTCATTTTGTCTACTTTGATAATATCAAACTGAAAAGTCAATGTTTGATAATGGAAAACTGGCTCAATAAAATTGACAGAAAAATTGACTACATGAGACCCAGGACCTGGCAAATGTTTTGAAATTGCACTGGTGATGATGCCCATCAACATGACAGAAGGCACAATCGGTTGTTGGTACTCCGTTTGTTTCGCAAAATCATGTTGGATGTATAGTGGATTCGCATCATTTGTTAGTCCTAAATACAATAACAGCTGATTGTCTTCAATCGATTCAGTTAAAGACAACGAGTCCCCTTCCTCCAGTTCATTGATGGTTTTTCCTAATTTACGTGGTTTACTTATGTTCAAGTTAGTAACCCTCCAGTTTATATATTGATCACTTCTTATTGTATCAAAACAGTCCAAAAAGGCAAGTTACACTGATTAAAACAAGAAAATATTAACGAAACTGAAAGAAGACAGCGATGTTGATTCCTCTTTTGAAAACCAGAAAAATCAAAAAATCTCTACCTGTTAAGTTTCATTCTTTAACAGATAGAGACTGCTTTACAATCGACTACTTAAAAAATAGATTACAATACATTCTTTGTCGTACTACTTAATAATTTTTCATACGCTTGTTCAAATTTTTGAACGTCCCCTGCACCCATAAAGATAATGACAGCATCGTGGAAATCAAGTAAAGGAGAAACATTGTCTTCTTTGATCACTTGACCACCTTTTTTGATTTTATTGCCAAGATCTTCAATTTTGACATCGCCCTGTTCTTCACGAGCAGAGCCAAATATATCACATAGGTAAACTTTATCTGCAAGATCTAGTGCTTCTGCAAACTCATCCATCAAAGCAATTGTGCGGGTAAATGTATGAGGTTGGAAAACTGCAATGATTTCTTTATCAGGGTACTTTTGTCGAGCCCCATCGATTGTTGCTTTGATTTCAGCTGGATGATGAGCATAATCATCTACAACTGTCATATCAGCTACGATTTTTTCGCTAAAGCGACGTTTTACACCTGGGAATGTTAACAATTCTTTCGCTACTTCTTCTTGGTCTAGTTTTTCAAAATAAGCAACTGCGATCACGCCTAATGCATTTAATATATTATGTTTGCCAAAAGCAGGAACAGTGAAATGTCCCACAAATTCATCTTTGTGGTACACATCGAAAGCTGACCCCGTCGTTGTGCGTTCGATATTCCGAGCTTGGATATCATCATCTTCAGAAACACCATAATAATAGATCGGAACATCTGCTTCTAATTTTCTTAAGTAAGCATCGTCTCCATAGGCAAAGATCGCTTTTTTCACTTGATTTGCCATTGATTGAAATGCGGTAAACACATCATCAATACTTGTATAATAATCTGGATGATCAAAATCAATATTTGTCATGATAACATAATCAGGCGAATATGCTAAGAAATGGCGACGATATTCACAAGCTTCAAATGCAAAAAATTCTGCTTGAGGATCGCCATGTCCTGTGCCATCACCAATTAAATAACTTGTTGGACGAATGCCAGTCAACATATGTGAAAGTAATCCTGTCGTACTCGTTTTACCATGTGAACCAGTCACTGCAATACTCGTGTAGTTTTGGATAAAGTCGCCGATAAAGTCATGATAACGAACAACTTCTAATCCCAACTCTTTCGCTCTTTGAATCTCCTCATGCGTATCTGGGAAAGCATTACCAGCAATGATCGTCATTCCAGGTTGAACATTCTCTGCATCAAAAGGCAAAATTTTGATATTTGCTTTTTCTAAATCCCTTTGTGTAAAGAAATATTTTTCGATATCTGATCCTTGTACTGGTAACCCTTGCTCGTGTAAGACAAGTGCCAATGAGCTCATTCCTGATCCTTTAATACCAACAAAATGGTATAATTTATTTTGATTTTCCATTTGAATCCTCTTCTCTTAAATATCATCCATTATTTTGTTTTCTATTACAACACGTTCCTCATTATCATATAAACCTAAAAAAATTTCAACCAAATATATTTGAAGAGGTTACTTACTTGAAAAATCGTTCAAATTTAAAAACTGGCTAACGCTCTCGTTTGGTCTACTAGGGATGATTTTCTCATGAACGCAAGAAAGTTCCTGAAACAGAAGAACGGATCCGTTGATAGGCTGACCAAACTTTTTGTGGGATGTCCACATGATTCATATAATTTTTCCCATTTGGTCCATAGCCCTGTTCATCATCCTTCAAACGAACCATTTCTCCTAAAACTAACGCATAGAAATAATCTTTCGACCATTGATCGTTCAACTCTGGCTGAGAAAAATGTAACTCTTCCGCTAGTTCAATTAATTGGGGAACAAATGGGACATAGTTACACCATTCTACTCCTGTGCCTTTCCAGACCTTCTCAAAAGTTGCTCTGGTACGTCGCTGTAATGTTGGATCATTCATAAGAAAAATCCGTTCAGGTAAAGCGCCCTTTTTTTGAAGGATCGTCAAGGCATGTTGTGCATTTTCCCCAGAGTTCGTCGAGGTTGTTTCTAAAATGAATCTTTCAGTTGGAATGTGGTATTTTTCTGTTAAGTAACGAAAACACATCTCACTTTCACTGAGTCCATCCTCAAATAAAACCCCTTGCTTTGCAAAATTTTGGCGAAGCACCTTAGTAGCATGTCCGATTCCTCCGACTAGAAAAATTTGCTGCACTTGTCCTTGCAAATACAGTTCAGCTGCCTTATCAGCAAGAATCGGTAAGCCATTACCTGCTAGAATCACTATTGGTGCCGAATCATTTGTTCTTTGATCACTTGCATCAGCCAAAAAGGATAGCAAACAATTCCAATCTTTCAATTGTTCCCCTTGATTCGTCATGAGCTTTTTTCTCCTTTTTAAGATTTTTTACTTACTGGAAAGCTGTTCATTTGGCACTTTATCCAGTGTTTCCTTCCAAATCAAATGCCCTCGACATTTCCCGCAAACATAGCGTTTGGTATCGATTTTTCGTTTGCGGTAAATATCGGTTGTACAACTAGCACACTGATACCATTCAATTTTAGTCGTTTTCTTAGCAGAAAGAGCAGGAGCGTATCTTAAACCACCCGTTTTTTTTAGTAAAACCTTAAAATCAGCATCTCGATGACGATAACCTTTATTAGCTAAATGCAAATGATAATGACATAATTCATGTTTAATGATTGCAACTTTTGTCGCTTCATCCACTTCTTGAAACATCTTCCAATTAAAATCTAAATGATGGTCGTTTAAGTGATAACGTCCCCCTGTAGATCGCAAACGAGAATTGAATTTTGCTTGATGCTTAAAGGGCAATGAAAAACTATCTAGCGAGATTTTTTCAACGAGTTGCTGCAATTCGATTTCTGTCACTTTATTTCGCCTCATAAGGGGAAAGCATCGTTAAACTGATTCTTCCTTTATTGACATCAACAGCTTCAATCCAAACTGTTACAACATCGCCTACAGAAACGACATCAGTAGGATGTTTAACAAATTTTTTACTTAATTTAGAAAGATGAACTAATCCGTCTTGCTTTACACCGATATCAACAAACGCACCAAAGTCGATTACATTCCGTACAGTCCCTTTCAACTCCATCCCTGGTTTCAAATCTTCCATACTTAAAACATCTGAACGCAAGAGTGGGGCTGGCATTTCATCCCGCATATCTCTACCAGGTCGGGTTAACCCTTCAAGAATATCAGCTAACGTTTCTTCTCCTACAGATAATGTTTTGGATAAATGAGTGGAAGAAAGTTGAGATAGGGTTTCGATTGCTTCTTTTTTACCTAATGCTTTCTCTGATAACCCGTTGCTTTTTAGAATTTCTTTTGCTATTGGATAGCTTTCTGGGTGAATGCCTGTATTATCAAGAATGTTTTTCCCACCTGGTACACGGATAAACCCGATCGCTTGCTCATAAGCCTTTGGTCCTAAGCGAGGAACTTTTTTCAATTGCGCTCGCGTCTCAAACGCACCATTTTCTTCTCGATAAGTCACAATATTTTGAGCAGTTGTTTTATTCAAACCAGAGATGTGTTGCAATAATTGAGGGCTTGCAGTATTAACATCCACACCCACTTGATTGACCACAGTTTCTACTACAAAATCTAATTGTTCCGCTAAACGTTTTTGAGAAACATCATGTTGGTATTGTCCAACTCCTACAGCTTTAGGGTCAATCTTCACTAATTCAGCTAATGGATCTTGCAAACGTCGAGCGATCGACACTGCACTTCGCTCTTCCACTTGGAGGTCAGGAAATTCTTTGCGGGCAATATCACTTGCAGAATAAACAGAAGCTCCCGCCTCATTCACGATCGCATAGTACGCTTTATGATCAGCTGATTTTAATTGTTCAGCAACAAATTGTTCTGATTCACGGCTAGCAGTACCATTCCCTATTGCGACCATATCTACTTGGTATTGGTTGATCAATTGAACAAAAGCAGGTCCTGCAGCTTCACGTTTCGCTTGAGAAGCAGGTTTATGCGGATAGATGACTTCAATTGCCAAAACTTTACCTGTCGCATCTACTACAGCTAACTTACATCCTGTACGATAGGCTGGATCGAATCCTAAAACGACTTTTCCTTTTAAAGGAGGTTGTAACAAGAGATTACGGAGGTTTTCTCCAAAGATCGCAATTGCTTGCTCATCAGCTTTTTCAGTTAATTCATTGCGCACTTCCCGCTCAATCGCAGGTTGAATAAACCGTTTGTAACTATCTTGATAAGCATTCCTAACAAACATAGTTGCGGGAGAAGCTGGGTTATTGATCAATTGCCGCTCCAAATAAGACAAAATAGGTTCCTCTTCCACTTGGAGTCCGACTTTCAAAATACCTTCTTTTTCACCACGATTCGTCGCTAAAATGCGATGAGAGACGATTTTATGAATGGGTTCGGCATAATCATAATACATTTCATATACCGCTTTTTCATCTAACTCCTTCTTTTTAACGACACTGACATAAGAACCTTTATTGTAGGTATAGGAGCGTACCCACGTTCTGTAAGTTGCATTATCACTGACTTCTTCAGCAATGATTTCGTGAACGCCTTGCAATACTTCCTCGACCGTATGAACTTCTTTTTCATCATTGAGGTATTTTTTTGCTTCTGCATAGACATCTTCATTGGGCAATTGACGAAGCCACTGGGCAAAAGGCTCTAATCCTTTTTCTTTTGCGATCGTCGCTTTCGTTCTGCGTTTTTGTTTATAAGGACGATACAAGTCTTCTACTTGTTGCATTTTAACTGCTAAAGTAATGTCTTTTTTCAATTCTGGCGTTAGCTTACCTTGTTCATCGATTAAACGAATCACTTCTTGTTTTCGTTTCTCTAAGTTTTCTAAATAAGCATAGCGCTCTTCAATTTCTCGAATTTGTACCTCATCTAAGCTACCGGTCATTTCTTTTCGGTAACGTGCAATAAATGGGACAGTATTTCCTTCGTTCAATAAATTCAATACGGTGGTAAGTTGTTTTGAATGATACATCGTTAGTTCTTTTTGAACTAACTGGACAATTGTTTGATTTAAATTCTCTGCCATCAATATACTCCCTTTTTAAGTTAAAGCCATTTTCATTATTCCCTGTTTCTAAATAAAAATGGTGGATTTTCTCACATACTTATTTATTTTATCATATTTGATAACAGTACTTATAGCATCTCTTAGCAAAACAAATCAATCACACTAAAAATCCCCTATAATAGTTGAGGAATTTGAGTTTCCTCAATACTTTTATAAGGAATCATGTACTGTTATCCTGATCCATTAATTTCCTTGCCACGGTCCTTCAGTGTTTTGATACTCAATGTCTTGAACGATACCAGTTTCATCAAAAACCACACCATGCATCGATCCACCAAAGACTGCTCCACCGTCAATTCCGATTTTCTTATCGTGAATCCATAAATCTGTCGTTTCCATATCTCCGTGTAGCATAGGGGTAATGGTATGACCAAAAACGATTGTTTTTCCTGTATTATTTTTACCTTCATGGAAAGGTTCGCGAATCCAGATGAAATCATGAGGGTTTGTATCATGCCAATCTTTTTTAGTTAAGTCAACCCCTGCATGGACAAAGAGATAATTATGCCATTCATAATAAAGCGGCCGCTCACATAAAAAATCAATCAGTTCGCCATATCGTGAGCGAATCATCAACGCAATCTCTGTGGGCGAATACTCTTCAGTTGACCCAGGGTGTAAAAGACTGTCAAATGTTTCTTTGCCACCATTCCGTAAATAGGGCTCATACCAGTCTTCAGGACTTTGGAGGAACTGCAAAAAGTACTCTTCGTGGTTTCCTCGAAGATAAATCGCGTTATTTTCTTTGGCTAGCTGCATACCTAGTAAAAAACACTCTTTCGTATTAGGGCCTCTATCATTCAAATCCCCCATCAATACTAATTGATGATTTAATGGATCAAATTCGTTGACCAATTTTTTAAAGAGATCGTATTTTCCATGAACATCGCCAATCGCATACACCCACTTTTTCATGATGAAACTCTCCCTTTCCATTGTAGTATAACGTATCTTTCGCATAGATTAACACTTATCGAAAAGGTTTTTCCCTTTCCTATACTGATTTTCTCAATAAAAAGAAAAAAAGACAAGCCAAAAATAAAGATAGCAAAGGAATTCCCTTATTCAATCAGCGCTCAACTAGAGCTAGGTGATTGGAGAACAGCTTCTCCTGCTATGTTTATTTTTCAGCTTGTCACTAAATGCTAGTTAAAAAAAGCAGCTAATTTTTCTTCTACTTCTTTTTCAGACAGTTGATGCTCTTTGATGTAGCGGTTTTGTGGATGTTTTGCGCATTCGATCGAACAAGAACCTAAATGTTTTTCTTCATTTTCAACAGAAGTCAACATCTGACGATTGCATTCAGGATTGCCACAATTGATGTAGCGTTCGCAAGGCGTACCGTCGAACCAATCTTTGCCTACGATTCGTTTATCCACTTGATTGATATCAACTGCAATACGTTCATCAAACACATACATCTTACCATCCCACAATTCTCCTTGAACTTCAGGGTCTTTTCCATAAGTTGCGATCCCGCCGTGTAGTTGACCAACATCTTTGAAGCCTTCACGGACTAACCAACCAGAAAATTTTTCGCAACGAATCCCACCAGTACAATAAGTAACCACTCGTTTTTCCATAAATTCTTCTTTATGATCACGGATCCATTTAGGGAGTTCCCTAAAGCTTCTAATATCAGGACGAACAGCCCCACGAAAATGTCCTAGATCATACTCGTAATCATTTCTGGCATCAATGACAACAGTATCTTCATCTAAAATTGCCTCTTTGAATTCTTTTGGTGAGAGATAATCTCCTGTCAATTCGTGAGGATCGATATCGTCTTCTAATTTCAAAGAAACAAGTTCTGGTCGTGCACGAACAAACATTTTCTTAAATGCGTGGCCTTCACTTGGATCAATTTTAAAAAATGTATCAGCAAAACGCTCGTCTTGATGCATCATCGCCATATATTTTTCAGTTTCTTCGATCGTTCCAGACAATGTGCCGTTGATACCCTCTTTGGCAACTAAGATTCTTCCTTTTAAATTCAACGATTTACAAAAGGCTAAATGTTCCTTCGCAAATTGCTCTGGGTCTTCAATGGTTGTGTAGTTGTAATAAAGTAATACTTGGTAATCCATGTTTTCTTTCCTTCCTTCTCTTCTCTCCAGAATAGTATAAAAAAAGTAAGGTTCGTTTGACGATATTTATGCTTGTGTATTTATGTTCAAACTCTTCAGTTAACATAATATAATTATCGTTTTTTAATTTAGGCAAACTTTACTATATAAAAGATGGAATAAGATGACCTCAACGATGGAATGACCATTTACATAAACTAGGTTCTACCAAGTGAAAAACACCCACTCTACTAGTCGCTAAACATGACCTGTTTAACTACTAGTAGAATGAGTGTCTGAAGACTACCTTCAAATCATTTCTTTATTTCCCTGTTACTGCAAAATAATTACCATCAGGATCGGCAAAATTAAATACGTATTCTTCACCTAACTGGACTAATTCGCCTAATACCGTACCTTGTGCTTGCATTTTCTTATATAAATCAAAAATATCATCGCTATAAAACATCAAGGATGGGGAACTTCCAGCAACTTCTGGGGAATGTTGTTCAATGAATTCCCGATCGTATAAGACAAGTGAAGTAGTCGCCTTCTCTGATTGGGCGATTTCTACAACCAGTGTGCCATCCATTTCTTGACGATCTAATTCTTTGAATCCAACGGCAGTCCAAAAATCAACGTTTTTTTTCACATCATCAACATATAACATGATTTTCATTTCATTGGTAAACATGTAAATCCTCCTACATTTCTTCTTTTTAGAAGTCATAAGCTTAACTATTTTAGCATACGGAGATCGGAAAAGCTATCTTCACTCCATCTTTATACTCTTATACTTGCCCTTATTGTCATAGTTTTTGGAGTGGATGGAATCTCGTTTTCACTTTTCGGAATAAAATAGATTCTCTGTATCAATCGCTTATAAAAAAAACAGATCCCGTCTCAAAGACGAAATCTGTTTTTGGCTTATAACTAAGCATTGACATCAATGACTTTTGAATCATCTTTGATTGCTTCACGATCCAAGTCCTTAATTCTAGCACTTGTGACAATCCCGGCAACCATACTGCCACTGACGTTCGTTGCTGTTCGAGCCATATCAATCAATGGTTCTACTGAGATAACTAAGCCAACGATGGCAACTGGCAAATTCATCGCCCCTAAGACGATCAATGAAGCAAACGTTGCGCCACCACCAACACCGGCTACACCAAATGAGCTGATCGTGACGATTGCAACTAACATCAAGATAAAGCCAATACTAAAAACATCAATTCCAGCAGCTGGAGCAACGATCGTGGCTAGCATCGCTGGATACACACCTGCACAGCCGTTTTGCCCAATTGATAAACCAAAACTGGCTGAAAAATTCGCTGTTGCTTCATCCACACCTAACGCTTTGGTCTGTGTTTCGATATTCAATGGCAATGCCCCTGCACTTGAACGTGAAGTAAAAGCAAAGCTCAATACTGGAAAAGCTTTTTTAAAGTAGTCAAACGGATTGACTTTCACTGAAAGCAAGATCAATGAATGAACAATCAAGACTGCTAGTAAAGCAACATATGAAGCAAGTACGAATTTTCCTAAATTGATAATGGCAACAAAATCACTAGTAGCCATCACATTCGTCATCAACGCAAAGACGCCATATGGAGTCAAACGTAAAACTAAGGTAACGATACGCATAACGATTTTATATAAACTATCAATCAAATTGGCAAAAAATTCTGCTTCTTTCGGTGCTTTTCTTTTGACTCCTAGATAAGCAATCCCGACAAATGCAGCAAAAATCACAACACCGATCGTACTTGTTGCACGTGTACCAGCTAGATCAGCAAAGACATTTTTAGGGATGAATGATAATATTTGTTGCGGAATCGTTAATCCTTGGATACTCTCTTGGCGAGTGGCTAATTCCGAGATTCGAGCTGTTTCTGCTGCGCCCTCGGTAAACTTCGCTCCTTGAAGACCAAATAATATGGTTGTACCGATTCCAATCAATGCAGCAATTGCTGTTGTTGCAAGCAGTGAGGTTAATACTGTTGCACTGATTTTACCTAATTTTTCAGAAACTTTCATTTTTGTAAATGCGCCAACGATCGAGACGAATACTAATGGCATAATCAGCATTTGTAAGAAGCCGACATAGCCTTCACCTACGATATTGATCCATTCCATTGATTGACTGATGACTTGGTTATCTACTCCAAAAATCAATTGTAATAAGCCACCAAATACGATTCCGATAGCTAGAGCTGTATAAACCCTTGTTGAAAATTTTGCATGGCGCTTTTGCATGCGATAAAAAACATATAATAATACCGCAAAAACTAGAACCACTAAAACTGTGATGAGTGTTGTCATTTTACTCCTCCTCTAATTTTTAATGACAAGTCCATCTAAGGAAGTAAAGGTTCCCGAAAATGATTCTTCAATCATTTTCCTGAAAATATTTTTTTCAGCGACTCGTTCATTCTAGACTATTTATGTAAAAAATACATTCGTTTTGCTTACAATTAGTAATAGAAAAAAACCAGTAGTGATAGCCTTTGACTATCACTACTGGTTTTAAGCACGTTTTATGCTTCGTTTTCTTCTTTTTCAGATTGAAAATTTAGTTTCACGCCTGGTTGATCCAATGCAATCTCAGTTATTTCATAGGCCATTCGTTTGACGATGTCAAATAATGGCGCAACTAGCTCATCCACTTCTTCTTGTGTGACATCATTTTGTCCTTCAATCTTTCGATTAAGGATATGGTTAATTTGACTCACGCTTCCTGATAAAACATATGTATCAAAGACTAAGCGAAATTCTAAACGTGCCCCTACGATACTGTGTTCTTTCGGATAGTTCTCAATCGTCTCTTTCAGAGGAGAAAATCCTACTTTTAAATCTGTTTCAACTTCTTGATCAGGCCTTTTAAAATCATAGTGAAATGCCTCTACTACTTCTTTTTGTCTTTTGATTTCCATTTGATCACTCCTTATTCAAATTATAACATACCTCACTTTGAAAGAGGATACTATTTTATTGCTTTCTCCTTGATATCAAGGATTTTTAAGAGATCATCTACAACATAATCGGCAGGAATATCTTGTAAAAAATGATCAATATCATACAAACAAGTCAAGACTCCTGCGTTCTTACCAGCTTCTATATCTAAACGACGATCACCAATCATGATCGTTTCCGACTTTTTCAATTGATGTCTTTGGATCAAATCATTTAATGAGTCGGGCGCTGGCTTACGAGGAAAATTCCGATCAATCCCGATGACTTCTTCAATCAAATCAGCTAGATCAAACTGCTCAAGTAATCCCCATGTTGAGGTTGAGAGTCGATGGGTCAAAATAAAATGCTTTGCACCTTGGCTTTTCAATAATCGTAACACTTCTTGGGTACCTGCAAAAGGCTTGGAAATTTTCTGACTCGCTGCTTCATAACGATGAAACAAAGGTGTAAATTGTTCTTCTGGTAATTGGTATTCTTTGATTAGTTGACGGGTGGAAAATTTCTTCATAATCGGATAAATCGTTTCTTGATCCGCTAAGATACCTAACGCAGCCATTGCTTGAAGCGCTCCATCGACCATGGCTGGATAAGTATCAAATAATGTTCCATCAAAATCCCAAACATAATTTTTTATCATCGTAACTTCTTTCCTTTAAATCTATTCATATTCCCACAAAACATGTCCCTCTTATAACAATTCTTTTCCGAGGATTTCTAACTCTTTATTTAAAGTGTATTGAATCGGTTGCGCATTCGGGATATCAATCGTATCCAACTGATTTTCTGGTACATCTTCTAAGTATTTCGTTAACGCACGTAAGCTATTCCCATGTCCAACCACTAAGACATTTTTACCACCTAATAAGTGTGGTGCAAGTTCATCTTGCCATAAAGGAACCACGCGCTCAACTGTCATCTCTAAGCTTTCACCATGGGAGAGCAAACGTGGATCTAAAGAATCATAGCGTCGATCAAAATGGTTTTCTGATACGAGTGGCGGAACTTCTCGATAGCCACGACGCCATTTTTTGACTTGTTCTTCGCCATATTCTTTTTTCATCTCCGTTTTATTTTTACCAACTAATGCCCCATAATGTCGTTCATTTAACCGCCAAGTTTTTTGGACGGGAAGATACAATTGATTCATTTCTTCTAAAGCTAACTGTGACGTTTTGATTGCTCTTTTTAGTACAGATGTATAAACGATATCAAAAACCAATCCTTGCTCATTCATTTTTCGTCCAGCTTCCGTTGCTTGTTGCATCCCCTTTTCAGTTAGCGCAACATCTAACCAGCCAGTCCAATAATTTTGAAAATTGGCTTCACTTTCACCATGTCGTAATAAGACTAACTTCATCCTCTTCACCTAGACTTTCGTTTCAAATTGGGTACCGCATTTTTGACAAGTCACTCGAATTCGTCCTTTACCTCGTGGCGCTCTTTGCTTTTGGTGACAAGTAGGACAAGAAAAAAACGTGTACTCCATCACTTTCTTTGAATTTTTTGGCTTTCTCAACTGAGAAAACCATAATTTTATTTGATTCGATTTTTCGATGAATTTCCGATTTTCATTTATTCTTACATAGATTTTCTTCGATAACAATCGAAATACGATTAGACCGAGTAATCCCCAAAATAAGAAATAACCGATTGAAAAAGGAAGTAAAAATTGAAACAGACGAAAGAATAGTGCCAGAATCAACAATACTTGGTTCAACGAATCAAATGTTGCATAACGTCCTTGCATCACTTGGTTGTATTTTCTTTTGTATTCAATCAAGCGTCTTAACCAAATTTGTGCCATCGTAACTCCTCCTGTTGCTCTTATTATGGCAAAAAAAAGCAAAAAGAAAAAGCTTTAATTCGCTTTTTCCATTGTTAATTGATGAAGTGCATTCCGATTCTTCATAAAGTCAATCACGATGACTTTCTTTTCCTGCGCTCTTTGGACGACACGAAATGTATCCGCTAACGGTAACGTGAGCTTTCTAGAAGGCACTTCCTTCAAGCGAACAAATCGGCGAATCAGCGTTAAGAATTGTGTTAATTGAATCGATGTATGAACTAAATCAGGATATTTTTTTAATAATTGAGTTGTCTTTAATAAATGGCGTTTTTTACCAATTTCACTTAAAAAACTTTTTAAGATTTTTTGTTGCCGTTGAAAAATTGAAAACGAATCTTTCTCATCAATTTTATAACGCATTTGTCTTTGAAGTTCACTGACCGTTAACTGTATCAACTGGCCGTTCTCCTTGATTATCAAGCCATTTGGAAATAGCTCTGTTACTGCCTGATCCCAACTTGTCAATGAAAGCTCAAGATAATCTTTCACAGGTAAATCAAGTTCTCTATTAAAAAAGAGCAAAAGTGCAGTTAACCCTTCTGATTGATAGATTTCTCCTAGTGTTTGACCTTCTAAATGAAACTCTGGCGAAAAATGCAACAAAGTTTTCCCCTTGTTTAACTGAACATAAAGAAAGGTCGAACGGTTGATGACTTGATCCTTTAGCACCACTAAAAAATTCATTTTTCTCCCCCTTTATCATTTTTAACATAGCATATTTTTAAAAAGTTGTCTGGTAAAAGAGGAGGGTTTCATAAAAATTTAGTAATTCATCAAATTCTCCTTAAAACAATGAAACCACCTGAGCGATTGCAGATTCACTCCTCTTTTTCCATCAATTCTTTCATCTCGATCACTTCCCGATATTGGTGGATTTTAGTGATCCCAATGACTTTATCGACATCAATACTAAAACAGATACCATTTCCTGGCACATCAATGTTGATTCCCTGACCAATCGTCTCCATGACTTGATTGGTTAAACTATCGGGTACGAGGGTTAACACAATATCTTTTTCAGGGGAGATTTCCAGACCTAAAAAATTACTAGAATCATGAATCCCTGATCCACGCCCATGGAGTATCGTACCTCCAACTGCTCCGGCGGTTTTTGAAAACTTAATCACTTCGTACCCCATTCCCCCATCAACAATCGTGACGATCATATTCAGATTCAACGCTACAGGATCTTTCATTTTTTTCCCTCCAACTGTTGTAATTTGTGTTTGGCTTGTTTATCTTTTTCATCTTTCCTTTTGTAGATATAGCCTAGAACCAATGTCGATAATATGGGCGTCAATGCAATCATAGCCACTACTCCAAATCCATCAATAATCGGATCTCTTCCTTCAATTTGCGTGGCGATTGCCACACACATCGATAAAATGAACGTGGAACACATGGGACCAGTCGCTACCCCTCCGTTATCAAATGCCATAGCAAGAAAAATTTTATCAACCTTGCGTCCTAAAATGAAAGCTAAGCCATATCCTGGAATCAAAAAATAGTAGAGAGAAAAACCAACTAATAAACGCCACATAGATAACCCAACTGCTAAGCCAATCCCAATAGAGATGACTGCTAACATGATTTTTGCTTTGATTCTTCCCTCACTCAATTCTTCCACTTGTTTAACCATGACATGGATCGCTGGTTCTGCGAAACCAACTAAAAACCCCATCAAGAACCCTAAAGGTATCAAAAGCTGATTATGTTCTAAACTAGCAAGTACACTACCTAGATGTTGTCCAACAGGAACGTAAGCCAGATCGACACCATGCAGGAATAAGATCAATCCGACAGTAGTGATCAAAAAGCCCTTGATAATAGCCCAGAAACGTTCTTTACTCATCTGAAAGCTCAGGAAGTTCATGACTAAGAATAATAGTATGATCGGCGATATGGCGATTAACACCTCATAGGAAATGATTTCTATCCCCGAGAATAATTCTTGGACTATCTTCATTGAAAAATCACCCCTAAAATCATTACTGCCAGAATTGGACCTAAAGATGCAATCCCAACCATCCCAAAGCTATCATTGGCACTCGTTTCTTGACGAATCATACTAGTCAGTCCGCCAGCTAATGCTAGAATAAAAGGAACAGTAATCGGTCCAGTCGTAACGCCTCCAGAATCAAAAGCAATCGGCATAAATTCATTACTTGTAAAAAATGAAGCGACTAATACACCAACATAACCAATCGCCATCAATTGATAATAAGATAATTTGAAGACAACCCGTAACAGAGCAAACGCTAAAAAGACACCTGTGCCAACGCTTACAATTCCAATTAACAAAACTCGGCCAATCTTTCCTTCAGAAATCTGATTGACTTGTTGTCCCAACACTTGAACGGAAGGTTCTGCGATCGTGATTACAATTCCAATCATAAATCCTAAAGCAATGAGGATTGTGAGACTTTTCTTTTTGATCATATATTTTCCCACTAATCGCCCGACTTCCATCATCGAATAATCGGCGCCAAATAAAAATAGTGTCATGCCAATCATCATAATCCCTGCCCCAAACAAAAAAGAAATCATTTCATCTGAGTCAAGCGGTGCGAAAATAAAAGTTAAAATAACAATTAAAAGCGTCATTGGTAAAATGGCGATAACAACTTCTTTTAAATTTTTTAGCATATATCCTCCTCCTTTACTCTATTTTACCTGATTCCTTCACAAGTTACGAGCAGAACAGGTAAACGCTGTTATTTTTTTCAATAAAAAAATACTCAAATATGACATTACCGTAAAAAGAAGCCAAATTGAGCGAAAATCAAACTTGGTTTCGGCTCCTTTGGCTTCTCTTTATGTTATAAGCAACAATGTCTCAAATCAAGAATGAAAAATCAGAACGAACTTTTCAAATTTTGGGGCTTGATTTTAAAAGAAAGGCATGTTGTTTAGCAAGGTGATCAAAAAGCGTCTGGAACTAAGAGTCTCTTCTTGTTTCACCTGTGGGAAATAACCACAAAACAAGTACTCAGCTCTAAGACAAGGAAGCAATCAATTGTTTTCGAAATGCTTCGTATTCGTCTGCCTGTTGATTAAACAAACATTGGTTGCTTGTGTGGCTATCTTTCATCCATTCTTTTGGTTCGCTGCTGCCTAGAAATGCATCTAACAATTGTTGTGTGACAATCGGATTCTTTTTCACTGCTTCTTTGACCAGGTAAAAATCTTCAATTCCTCTTTGCAATTGTTTGTAACGTAAAGACAACAATAACTGTCCAGAATAGCTAGGATAAATGAGACAAGTATCACCGATCGGTAACGAACTAGTATTATAGCGGATATCTTCTCGCACATTTTCTGGCCAGCAATTATATGCCCAACGCAGCATACCATCTGTTTTGAAGCAATGCGCTAAAATTCCTTGGATACGAGTCTCTAGTAATGAGCTGTGTAAAAAGGTATTCGGACGATCAGGATAATTACAAATATAATATTGTGTCTTTCCTGGATGGCTTTGTGTTAACTGCTGATAATGGTTGCACGTACAATAAAAAGAAGTGACCGGAAAATCGACATCTGGCAGCAATTGTTCCAAGACGTTTTCTTTATCAAAAGCGACTTTTATCTGAACACTAGTATCCACTGACTTTAATTCTGCTAATGAAGCTTTAAAGGTGTCTATTTCGTGAATCTTCGGCTCATCAGAGATAATCCTGACTTTGTCCCATACCCCAATCTCTTTGAAATGCTCAAATAATTGGTTGAAATAGGACTTCAATTCATTTTTGTTTTCGATGAATCCGATCTTTTGCAAGACTTCATCAAAATAGCGAACCACAATTTTTTCAGGGTAATCTAACTGTTGGATCAATGGGAAGAATGGTACTTGCCACACACCTAACAAACCAAAGACGTTGATTTCTTGATCAATACCTGCTTCTGCCATCGTTTGAAGATAGCGATCTAAAATGGTGAAATCACACGTCAATTCTCCTTTGAGATCCTTCTTGACTTTGATCATTGAATACTCATAGAGATTCGCTGGATAGTCTTTGACGATATAATTGAACCAACCTTTCCAAGGGATCTCGCCTGCGATAACCGTTACCGATTTTTGCCCAATAGCTGCTAAACTGGCAGCCATTTCGCGAATCAATCGGAAATGAGTCTCACTCCAAAGTGGGACTTGAAAACTTCTCGCTAAATTAGACGGTTGTTGCCAGATGTCCAAATTAAATTTCTGAGTCACGTTATCTGGAAAACAATAATCTGAAACGTCAATCATTAATTTTTTCGTCACTACTTCTTCGTCACCGGCTGTCAAATATGAACGGTAAACTGTTATTTCTAGTGAATAGCTGCCAGACTTGATTTCAGTATCCAAAGGAAATTCCAGATAAATTGGCGCATAACGATCGCCTGAATAAGTTTTCACTGTTTGTTCTAACAACTTATCAGCATACAATATATCTTCGTTGCCTAAATAATAGTCAATAAATTGAGCTTTTACTGGTAACGAGGATTCGATAGCGATACGATAAATCGGTATCTCAATAGCATCTGGTATCGAAAATTCATTCGATAGTACGAAATGGTTTTTTCGCCCGTCATGAAGTAGTAACTGACAAGCATTTTTACTGTTCTTATAAAAAGTTAACTCCGTAAGTTCCTGAGGCTGTTCAGCCGTCAGACGATTGGTCGCTTTATAACTTTCATGGACAAGGTAAGCTTGCATTCAATGCTCCTCCTTTGGTCGATTCAATCCATCGATCAATTGTTCAAATCGTTCATTCGTCATTTGATCTGGAATCATTCGCCGCAATTGCTTTAAATTAAGTCTTTTTACTAATTTGAAACGACTAGGATCTTGCCAGCCAGGGAAAAATCGTTGGAGAACTTGCTGATTTTCTGACTCTTTTACGAGTTGAAAAATCGGTATGTCGATGATCTCTCTGGTCGATAATTCGTTGCCTTTTTCTTGTTCTTCCCACTGTGATTCCATCCATTCCATCGCAAATGGAAACCAGCGAGCAAAACGTTCGTCTGTCACTTCATCAGATGTGCGGTACCACTTAGTTGCCAAAGAAAGTCCATGAGGTCCTTTTTGAAAAATATGTGATTCAAAAGGAACATCATTTTCTTCTAACGCACGTAAATATAGTAAGGAATTTTCGATAGGAACGATCGAATCTTCAAATGTGGAGAATAAAAACGTCGGCGGCGTATCACTCGTCACGCATTCTTCAAAAGAAGGAGCCGAAATACCCATGACCTCTGAAAAAGAAGCGAGGATAGCTGGATAACCTAATAAACATAGAGCGGGTTTAGTCGCTAACATTGTCGACATGGCTGCTGCTAAATGCCCACCTGCCGAAAAGCCAATGACCGCAATCTTATGACGATCAATCTGCCATTCTTCCGCACATTCTTGAAGTAATTCCATTGCTTTTTGTCCATCAGACAATGCTTTTTGAAAATGACGATGTTCTCCTACATGATAATGTAAAACACCTGCATGATAGCCCTTTGACAGAAAGCTTAATGCGATCGGTTCCCCTTCTCTTTCACTACAAAAAGAATACCCACCCCCAGGAATTACTAAAATAAACGGACGTTGTTCGATTGGCTGCGATTCAAACAATTCTTCTTGTAAGTAAAGCTTGAGACCGGTATTTGCCTTGCGATCAAAAATAATTTCTTTTGTTCTCATTGCTTCATTCTCCTAAGCCATTTTCCTCAATCACTTGTTGATACCAATAAAAGCTATCCTTTTTATACCGTGCTAAATCGAGTAACTCTTCATCGGTCCGATTGACATAGATAAATCCGTACCTTTTATTGATTCCTTCATGGGTACTGATCAAATCAATCGCACTCCATGGGCAATAACCGATCACCTCAACGCCATCTTCAATCGCTAAAGCCATTTGCTGGATGTGTTGATGTAAATAATCAATTCGATAATCATCATGGATTTTCCCGTCAATGAGTTGTTCTGATGCACCGATCCCATTTTCTGTCACCAAGAGTGGTAAGCGATAGCGAGAATAAATTTCATTTAAAGTAAAACGAAACCCTTCTGGATCAATAGGCCAGCCAAATTCCGTCATTGGTAAATGTGGATTTTCGACTGTTTGAAAGAATCCTGGAATCCCAAAACCGGATTGCTGATCTATTTTTTGTTCTTTAGCAAAATAACTGGAGACGGTCATTGTATTATAGTAGTTAAAAGCAATGTAGTCTCCTGTTCCTTCTGCTAAAATCGTTTGATCTTCTGCAGTAATCACTGGTGCCGCACCAATCTTCTCTAATAAATGCCAAGCATTATGATTGTACTTCCCAAAAACAGTAACATCTAAAAAGAGCCAATTTCTAAGCGCACTCATATATAAAGCGGCCATCTGATCCTCTGGTTTATCTGAAGCAGGATACACACTGGCGATGTTAGGTGCTGGTCCAATTTTGCCGTTATAATTCCCTTTGTGGTAATTACTGGTCACGAGGGCTTGTGCGACTAACATATGATGGTTTTCTTGGAATTTTTCTTTCATACTTTTATTACTTGTCCCAATTACAGAACCAGCCAATGCCATGACATTTTGTTCATTGATTGTTTGCCAAAGTGGAACATCTTGCCCAAAATGGTCAAATAATACCTGACAATAATCCGCAAAAGCTTGAATCGTTTCTCTATTTTCCCAACCACCTTTTTCGGCAATGGACGCAGGCAAATCAAAATGGAAAACAGTTACGATTGGTTGGATATCATTTTCTTTCAATAACTCAATCAAACGTTTGTAAAAAGCAATACCAGCTGGATTCACTTTTCCATTAGGCATTACACGACTCCATGAAATCGAAAAACGATAAGCTTTTAGTCCTAACTCTTTAAATAAACGGACATCTTCTTCCAATCGATGGTAGTGGTCAGAGGCAACTTTAAAATCAGTCGTTCCTTCTGGGATAGACTTGATATCCTGAACAGATGGTTCTTTCCCCTCTTCATTCCAAGCGCCTTCTACTTGATAAGCACTGGTAGAAGCTCCCCATAAAAAATCTGTTGGAAATTTATTTTCCATCTTCATTCTCCTTTATGGCCGCACCAATTAAATTGGCGTCTGCTTGAAATTTTGCTGCTTCAATCGTCATTGGTTGTAATGTTTTTTTGATGATTGGCGCTACTGTAAACAGCTCTCGATAAGCTTGTTGAATCGTCTGGACCAAATATTCTTGTTGACTGATTCCTCCACCAATGACGATCTCTTCAACATCTAGCAGCGTTTGAACATTGAAACAAAGAAAAGCAACCTGTTTACAATAATCATGAAATAAAGCTTTGGCTGACTCATTCTCACTGTCTTTTAAGGCAGCAAAGACCTGTTCGCCCTCGTCGTCTACTTTTAATAATTCAGCTAATTGTTTGATCAACCAAACAGCCGACAGTCCCATACCTACAAACGAGTCTTGACCAGTAATCTGACGATCACGGATCATAAAGCTAATTTCACCGGCTTGCATGTGCGTTCCTTTATAAAGCTGTCCATTGATACAAATGCCCATGCCAACTCCAGTTCCCAAAATAATTGCTGCGGCTTGTTGGATCCCTTTTAAATTGCCATATTTCATTTCACAGGAAGTAGCAGCTTTGGCATCATTTTCAACGAACACTTCGAAATTCTCCAACTCTAAAAACGATTGCAATTGGAGTTGATCCAGATAAGGAACAGCACCGCCGAAGCGAACTGTCCCAGACTGATCAACCGATCCAGGTACTGAAAAAGCAATTTTATGGAATGATTGGATCTCTTGATAGTCACGAATCATTTGTGATAATAATCGTTGAAATTGCTCTTTGTCTGAAGGTGTTGGAAAACGCTTTTTAAAAGAAACTTCATTCTGAGAAATCAGAGCGGTCTTGATCATCGTCCCTCCAATATCAATCCCTAAAACGATCATTTGCTCTCCTCCATTATGCTTGAACTTCTTCTGCAATCACACCAGCCATCTTTTCTTTTGCTTCCTTAGCTTCGGCTTCTGCTTTTAATTCTAATTCATACTCTTTTTTGTCAGCAATCTTGATAAATGGATACCACATCAAGATCCCGATACCCATGCAAATAACCATCAAGATTGTATAATTTATTCCACCAGAAAGTGGCATCTTAACAAAAGTTGGTGTCGTCCAAGGCAATAAACTTATCATTGGGTTCAATGAAATCGGTAAAATGGTTGTGGTTAATCCCCACGTCACAAAGCCTGCGATCAACTGTGTAAAGACTTGTGGAATGAAAAACAATGGGTTTAAAATAATCGGCATACCAAACATCAAGGGTTCCGTAATGTTGAAAATGGCAGGAATCACGGATAATTTCCCAAGTTGTTTCATTTTGGCAGATTTACTACGAATCATAAAGAACGTCACAAATCCCATGAAGCCTGCAGCGTACATTCCCATGTAGATCACAGAAGGAATCAAGTAAGGCAAAGCTTCATTTTTTTGGAAAGCTGCGATATTTGAGACAACCATCGTCATACTGATTGCTCCTAATGGTCCTTGTAAAACTGCGTTGTGAATTCCAAAGAACCAAAGGACAGCTAATACTTCCATGATAATAATAATTGATAATGGACTAGCAACCAACGCGTTAAGCGGTGCATTGATCACATCGATAAAGAATTGGAAAATCGAGCCAGATTTTGTCAAACCAAATAAGATACGCAGAATAAATACAAAGACAAAGATGATTGTTACAACAAAGACCGGTGCCAATGATTGCGTAACCATCGGAGGTACGCTATCTGGTAATTTAAGCACAATATTTTTTTTCGATAGATAAGCATAAAGTTGAGTAACCACTAACGCAACGATCATTCCAATAAACAAGCCTTGTCCGCCTAAGAAATCTAAGCGTAATGCTGCAATCGTAGAGTCTACAGCCTCTCCATTTTGCATAGCCATTGTTGCGACAGTTTGAGGCATCAACATCACAAAACTAGCTAAAGAAATAATGGCTGCGTTTCGCTCATTCGTCCCCAGTTGTTTTGCATAAGAAAAAGCCAGACTATAAACGACATACAATGAAAATACCCCAGTTGCACCATTTGTAATAGCTTCTACATGTGGGTAAATACCTAATGAAGTCAAATAATCGATCCAACCAGGAATTGGGAAGTTCCCTACGATCGTAATCAGCGCAATCCCCAAAGTGATTGGACTCGTACGAATAAACCCTTCCATCAAAGCAGCTAACACTTTATTTTGTTGTAATTTTTGCGATAATGGTAATAACTTACTTCCTAAAAACGCTTCTAATTTTTCCATCGTAATCCCCCTATTGTTTATATTCCCATGTGGTAACACTTTCTAACCCGTCGACATTTAAATAAAAATGGTAGACACCTTCTTCTATCCAACTATTTCCATTATTATCAAAGATAGCTAAGTCAGAAATTGGAATATTGATTCTTGCTTGCTTTTCTTGATTTGCTTCTAAATAGATTCGCTGACTGCTGACCAATCGTTTTTCCGGTTGGACAATCGAAGCATATTCTTGATGAAGATAAAGATGTGTCACAGTTTCTGCTGAAACATCCGATCGATTTTTCACTAAATAATTGATCTCAATAAATTGGTCTTTTTGCTCACTTCTCAGTAATTGACTTTCGAATGAGGCGTAACTCATTCCCGCTCCAAATTTGAATAGCGGATCATTGGATTCATCGATATATTTTGAGACAAAACGCTCAGAATGATTGCTTGTTGATATTGGTCTGCCTGTGGAGGTCTGAGCATAATAAATCGGTAGTTGTCCTTCACTTCTAGGAAACGTCATCGATAGACGAGCAGAAGGACTGACTTTACCAGCAAGTAAATTAGCGATTCCGATCCCACCCATCGTTCCAGGAAACCAGACAAGTAATAAACTATCGAAATATTTTTCTATATCCGTTATGACTAGCGGTCGACCGGTATATAGTACGCCTATAATTGGTTTATTTAATTCATGTAATTTTTTGATCAAACGTTGTTGTTTTTTTGAAATCTGTAAGTGAGCTTTAGAAGCTCCTTCACCACTTTCGAGAAATTGTTCGCCAAATGTTAATACAATCACATCAGCCTTTTGAGAAATCTGGTAAGCTTCTTCCATTAATGATTCCTCTTCTGCAATTGGCCCATTCAATAATTCCATTCCTTTTTTCAGAGGTCCAAACCCATCATAAGAATCGAATAAATTGTATCCTTTAGCAAACATTAAGTGATCTGTCGCAAAATGGCGACTCAATCCTTCCTTCAAAGTAACCGTATCTTGTGGCTTTCCGCTGACTGAAGCCCAAAAACCTAAAGTGAGAGGACTTTCGCCGTATGGACCGATCACAGCAATTTTTTGATTTGGTACTAATGGAAGTGTGTCATTATTTTTTAAAAGAACACAACTTTTTTCAACCAACTCGACTGCTGCTTCTTTAGCTTTTTCGGTTAAGATTTCTCCAGTATTCACTTCTTCCAAGCCACGATAAGGATTTTCAAATAAGCCCAATTTATTTTTTAACATTAAAATACGCCACACCGCTTCATCGAGAAGTTGCATAAATCGTGGCTCTTGTACTAATTCAGACAGGTGATTGGCATAAATCGAAGTCATCATGTCTAAATCAACACCTGCAATGAGTGCCTTTTTGGCTGCATCTATTTCGTCTTTGGCATACCCGTGAGGAATCAGTTCTTTGATTGCTGCATAGTCTGAAACTAATACGCCATCAAAACCAAAGCGAGAACGTAAAATCTCTCGATTCAACCATTCATTTCCAGTTGCAGGAACTCCATTCAACAAATTAAAAGCAGTCATTACTAATTCACATTTTGCTTCAATTGCTGCTTGATAAGGCTGTAGATATTCATTGAAAAGCCGTTGATGGGACATATCTACAGCTTGATATTCCCGTCCTGCTTCCGGTGCTCCATAAGCTGCAAAGTGCTTCAGACATGCGGCTACATGTTTTTCTGGAATTTTTGTCTCACTATCTCCCTGATAACCATTGACGATACTTTTTGCAAACTCTTTCGCCGTATAAACATCTTCGCCTGGAGATTCCATAACCCTCCCCCAACGTGGATCACGCGCTAAATCTAACATTGGTGAAAACAAGACATGTAAGCCATTTAAATAACTTTCTTCTGCTGTTAACTTAGCTGCTTGTTGAATTAGCTCAAAATCGTAAGAACCAGCTTGAGCTAGAGGTATGGGGAAAATTGTCCGAAACCCATAGATGACATCTGACATAAACAACATGGGTATCTTGTGTTTACTTTTTGCTAAAACTTTTGTTTGTAGTTCTTTTAATTTTTGATGATCGTTGATATTATAAATAGAGCCAATCTCAAATACATCTAACTCTTGAGGTAATCCTAATTCTTCCATTGGCCCAGTATTCATCACATCATTTTCTGATAGAATACTTCCATTCAGTTGGATCATTTGTGCGATTTTTTCCTGAACAGATAATCGATCAAACAAAGCTTGTAACTGATCTGCTTCCATCGGCGCCTCATTTGTAACCGCTTTATAGAACAGATTATAAAGAATAAAAAACGATTTTTATATAAAAATATTAGCATTTATACCAAAATATTCGCGCTATACAAAATTTATTCGTGTAAAATAAAAAGAAAGAATTCGTCACAAGGAGTATTTACATTATGACTACCGATACGATTAAAATAACTATGGATTTATTGTACCGAAAATATCTGATTCCGATGCTATTATTTGATGAAAACGGATATCTCATCCATCCAAAAAATTTAGAAGACTTACCAATCACGATCAGTACCTATTTTCCATTTAGAAAAACAGAGCAGATCCAGCTTTACCATACAACATCCTATTTATACGGCTATTTTTGTTTTAAATCTGATCAAAAGGAATATCAGATGATCATTGGCCCTTGCGGTATTATCGGTTCAAAAGAAACCTCTTGTTTTTTTATGGGACATGAGTACCATTATAATATTCATTATTCCAAAGAAGACAAGTATTCATTTGAAGAATATATCCAACTATTACACACGATTCTGACTCAGCGGCCAACCAAAAAGGAAGAATTTATTTGGTACTTTCAACAAGATAAAAATAAAAAAAATCTATCCACTGATTACAGCCTGGAAAATAATCTTTATGATCGACGGATCCACAAAGAAACCTTCGATTCGTATCATTTTGAATTACGGTATCTAGATTACATCAAACGAAACGAACCTGAAAAAGTCATTTGGGTCTTCAATAAAATGAAAGAAACCTATAAAGTCTCTTTATCCCCCTTTGAATTGGAAGGGTTGAAACTTAAATTTGCCTCATTCGTAGCCATCGTCACCAGAATGAGTATTGAAGAAGGCGTACCGATCAATCAAGCCTTTGGTCTGTCCGACTCTTTGATTCAGGGACTGATTTATATCCACTCAGTCAAAGAATGTCTGCAATATATGAAAGAAGCAACCTTCCGTTTTATGGAACTGCTTCATAATTTTCCTTTAGCTCAAAAATCCATGTTAGTAAAAACGATTGTCAACCACATTAATAATCATTTATACGAACGCATCACCGTCGACGAGTTAGCTGCCATCACTGAAAAACATAAAGCACATATTTGCAGCCACTTCAAAAAAGAAATGGGGATTACCATTCACGGATACATTCAAGAAAAAAAGATAACCGAAGCAAAACATTTGTTATTGTTTACAGATCATTCTTACGATGAAATCAGTCACTTGCTTGCTTATTCTAGTCAAAGTCATTTTATTCAAGTGTTCAAAAAGGTCGCCGGCTGTACCCCAAAAGAATACAAAAGTATCCACTATGCCCATTCATTAGTCTGAAAATGCCTTAACTACTAAGTCGTTCTCCATTTATCTTGATCGAGATCAGATAGGTTCAATACTTTCATGTATGTATTTGTAACTGCTTGTGGTTTGAGTAAATGTAGTAAAAACAAGCCGAAGAACACTAAAATCAAGGAAATGATTTTAGATTCTTCGGCTTATTTCATCAACCTAATTATGCGTGGCGCTACTCTCTCGATCGTGTCAAACTTCGTCCCATTCCTCAGAAAGATCAATCATTTTTTCTTAATGTCTTTGACTTCCAAAAAGATAATTTAGAAAATTAGTGACATATGTTTGATACGCTACGGGATCAACTGATTGGGCTTCCCCATGTCCAGCTCCTGCTACAATCAACTTGACTTTATAGCCCCCGGAAAGATCATAGAGTTCATCCGCATTTTCATGAGGAACTACTTGATCAGCATCTCCGTGAATGATCAATTTGGGGATCGTTGTGGCCATACCAATTTCAGGTAGATTTTCATTCACATTCATTTTTAATTCTTGGTCAAAGTAATACTCTTTCAACAATCCCATATATAGATCTTCATGTTCTTCGTCTGCTACAATGTCAAATTCTTCCCCAAATATTGAACCTAATAAAGGCGCTACGGTATTTTTGTAGGTGTATCTAAGTTGTTCATCAATTGATTTAAATCCGCAATTCTCGATGATTCCTTTTACGTTTGCTGGGATATCCTTAGCTAATGTTGACATCATAGCTGCAGCCTCCATTGAGCCACCATAAAGTAAAATCTTTTGAGTCGGCTTAGTTCCTACTTCTCGATTGATCCAATAGAGCACATCATCTGACTCATATTGTCCATAAGTGACATAATCGCCCCCACTGTTTCCAGTGGCACGAGGGTCTACAAATAATAAATTATAGCCCGCATTGTAAAAGATATTATACTCATCCGTTACTGTCCCTAAATTCCAATTTTCTCGAAAACCACCATGAATCATCACCGTTACATCTGATTTTTGATCCACATAATAAGATTTCAACGTCATTAATTTTCCATCTTGCTTATTTACGGTCGTTCCTTCTAATTGAGTGGTATTAGGATAAAAACCTGTAGGCTCAGCAGGTGCCGTTCCATCATTCGCTGCACCAAGCAAGCTCATAAAACAACTGTCTTTTGCAAAAGCAATGTCATACATCGCACTGATTGTAATCAAACGTTTGATTACTCCTGGACTAACATCAAAGCGTTCTTTTACATTCACTTCTGAAATTTGGTCTGATATCAACGAAGAGAATTCACTTAGAAGTTTAAAAATATCTCCATTATACTCTTTGAAAACTTCAGTTATTTTATCTCGGATATAATTTAAATAAAGTTTTCCCTTGAAATTCTTGCCTTTACCGATTGCTTGAATGATCGCTTGCTCATCGTCAGATAGTCCAAGTGTTGTTGTTTTTACTTGCCCCTCGTTTCCTTTGTTGAGGGATTGAGAAACAGATGCAAGGCTTGTTCTTGCCAATAGTCCCTCTTGTTCCTTTCCGTAAACGATACTTGGTGTAGCACATCCTAACAATAAAATAGAAGCCAAAGTAATCATGCAACATTTATTTTTCATTCTACTCACTCCTTTATTTGATATTTCTATTCTAATGAAAGCGTAACCATTTTTATATCAAAAAAGAAGTATTTGTTATATAAAAGAAGCTCTTTTAAAAAATTCTTGAGTAAATCTTAGGATCATTCAAGTCATTTATACTAGCATAGCCATTTAGCTAATATTTTATACTGGTCTTATTTGTATTACATCACTAAAACCAAACGCTTGTGATAAAACAAAAGAAGATACTGAGACAACTTTTTTGTCCCAGTATCTTCTAGTATATCTAAAAATGAATAAACGGAGTTTAAAGAGCTCTTGTTCACGACGATATAAAAGCAGCATTTTCGAAAGATAAGCCGAAATTAATCAAGAATTTGAGAAGCACCAAGTAGATAACAATCGACAGAAAAAACTAGCGTTTGTGTTTCTTGGCAAGTTCCGGAATTTTTTTGGTGCTTGATAATTAACACTTTCGTCTCAACCTCTAAGGTGCTAAGTTTTTTGCTAAAGACGATCAATTCGATAATTTTGACTTCTCATCATATGCTATTTAAACAAAACATAATATTGGGACATATAATGTTCTGTATCTTTTGGAGATAGAGATTGTATGGCTGTCCATAATTGTTTTTTAGCCATTGATCTTTCCCACGCCATCGGTTTAATACCCTCAGCTTTTACTAATGAATTCCCTAATTTTTCAATTTTTTTCATAAGATCTTTTTCTGGATTATTGTTTAATCCAAGGTGTTTTAACCCATGTTCCGTAACTAGCCAGTGGTTAGTATTTTGTCCACGATCAATAAGATTTTCTGGACCTTTCAAACGATTTCTTGCTTCTGCATGGTAGATTTCTATGCTATCTCCTATCTCAAGCAACAAATGGTCATCGGTGAATCGTTCAGGTATGTCTCCATTAATCGATTTTTCATACCTAATTTTGCCATCCTGAGATTTGATGGTCACTTTTACATAGAGTTCATCTTTAAATAAATAATGAGGTTTTGGTATATTTAAGGTAAGTGTTGCTTCTCTTGAATTCAAATTCGTTCTTAATGAGCCTGACCATTGATCACTAAAACCATAAAAGATAAGATCTTCATCGGCTAACTTACTGATATCAGCTTTGATTAATGAAAGAGAAGCATGGTTTTGGGTTTCCTTTACATAAACATAATTTTCGCTTGGTAAATAATACTTCATTTGTTCACCAGAAAATTCTAAATGATAGACCCCGTTAGGAATATTTTTGAATGTCATTTTTTGTTGTACTGGTTGACTCGCTATAATAGTTGCTCCATCTTTTAATTCAACTGTGAGCCCTTCAAAGTTACTCAAATCGCTAGGAAGAATTTCAATGGTCAAATCACCAACCAACCCTAGAGAGGCGATTTCTTCGTTAGTAACCAATTCAAAATTAGAATTGATCAAATAGTTTGGGTCAATCAATTGACGTGCACGCACCAACTCATTTTCAGAGACAATATCTGCCAATGAAGCCACAGCTGGATAACCTGCCACACGATTTTTTTCTGCTTGAAATTCATCAAGATACAACCCACATTTTTTTAAGGCAGCAGAAAAATCCTGCTTACTATTTTCACTGTAGATACGATTCATTAAATTAGGTAATGTATATTCCCAATCTTTGAAATCACTTTGATTAGCCATTTTACGATATTCCTGATATATCTTAGTGAAGGAGTCATTTCCAGCTTTTTGTTTGAACATCGTTAATAAAATCAGTTGTTCACGCACATCGACATCATGGTAAGTGTCTCCGTCACGGATCAACTTATCATATAGCTTGTTTTCGACTTCTTCTTTTTTACCTAAATTAAACAACCAACCGATGTCATCTGCTTTTTTTCCATATTTTTCATACTGATATTGGACCCCAAATAAATTATTTGACACTTCGCCAGTATACATATCTTGCCCATCAAAACCAGCTTGATAACCGTGAGCAATTTCATGTAATGTTGCCCAACTTAGTTCTTTCAACCACATATCTGTCGTAGGTTCACTATTAGCTGTCCAATCACCCCCATAATAAGCAGCACCTGCGCCAGAATCATCTGCCTTTAAAAAGTAACGATTCGCGCCGTTCTGATTTTCTGGTGCGGAACCATCAAAACCAGCGATACCGTTAAATAAAGCAAAAATACCGTGATGATACCCAATCAACGCATCAATTGATGGAAAATCTTTTAAGTTTCTCACTAGTTCTTTGTCCAATTTGGGCATGAGTAACTGGAAATCTACTCCTTGAATTAACGCATACTCTGCATCCTCCGTATCCCACATTGAAAAAAACATGGTCTCATTCCCATGATATTTATAAACAGGTAACGCTTTCATTTCTTTGGAAGTCACCACTTCGTATTCGATCTGTGCTGATCCTTCTCCGTACGGTGTATCAATAAATGGAACCAAGGGCTCATCTGCACGGATACTTACCCAATTAGATCCAACTTCGATACTTTTTTCATTCTTTTTATCGTTTCCTAGTAGTCGCAATTTTAACTTATTCTTGAAATGAGCATTTGTCTGTCTCATTCTCAATTCGGTATTTTCGCTTAAGATAAAACCTAGATCCTGACGATCATGGTTTTTCCCTTTACTCATCCCTGAGTTGAAGATCCACGTCGGCTCCGGAATACTAAAAATCTCTTTTGACGTGACTTCTTGCGCCCCAACATTGGCTGAAAGTACACAGATACCAAACACAAACAACAACAGACTAACCGCATATTTTTTCATTTACCTCACTCCTTAAAATTATTTTATGAAAAAAATAATGATTCATTCATTAAGAAAACGTTATCTTTTGTACAATTTAATTATAAATAACAACTAAATAAATAGCAAAAATATAATATTTATAAATTTTTATCCTTACAACCTATAATAATTACAGTTATTTAAATAATTAACCATAAATATATTTTTAATATAAAATGTTATTTAAAAAGAAAAAAGCTCTCCCTTAGTGGGACAGCTTTTCCTATACATTTAAAGTTTATACCAAACTAATTTTATCATCGAATCGCGTTTACTTGACAGAACCGATCATTCCTTGAACAAATTGTTTTTGTAAAACAAAGAACACGATAGCTGTTGGCAATGTTGCAATCACAAGCCCGGCCATAATCATTCCGTAATCTGGTGTATAAGAGGCTCCCATGGCAGATAAAACTAATGGGACCGTACGCTTATCTGGTGATTGCAATGCAACTAAAGGCCAAAGATAGTTATTCCAACTACTCATAAAAGTAATGATTGCAGCAGCTGCATACGTATTTTTAGCAGTGGGTAGGTAGACACGGAAAAATATACTTAATTCTTTTAATCCATCTAAACGTGCAGCTTCTACTAAATCTTTAGGAAACGCTTTAACGTTTTGTCGAAAGAAGAAGATCAAAAAAGCTGTACTTACTGAAGGCAAAATGACGACTAAGAAGCTATTAATCCCTAAGATCGTTCCGTTTAAGTTAGAAAACATGCGGTATAAAGGAATCATCAATGCAGCAAAAGGAACCATCATCGATAAAAGCAAAATCGTAAATAATCGTTCTTTTTTTCGACTTTTATAGATCTCAAACCCATAACCAGCCATAGATGAAATCAACAAAGCTAAGACCGTTGTTACAATAGCGATCAAAGCTGAATTCCACAATGAGCGTGCAAAGTTTAAGTCATTTGAAAAAAGATTCTGGAAGTTGACAACTAAATGGCTACCGATCTTTAATTTTCCGGCAGTAATATCGATAGGTGTATTCGTCATTCCTAAAATCATCCAAACAAAAGGAAAAATCGAAATAAATGAAATCACGCTCAAAGAGGCATATTTAAAAACAGCTAACCAATCGAATGTTTTAGTCGCTTTTTTTTCATTCTCTTTAAGAAGTACTTTGTTTTCTGCTTGATCTATCACGCTTTTTCACCTCCGACTTTCGTTTGAATGATTGATAACAGTACAATAAAGACTACGATCACAAATGAAACCGCCGCAGCATAACCAAAATTCGGTGTAAATTTATAACTTAAATTGTAAATATACTGAGATAGCGTAGTTGTTGCATTTGCTGGTCCACCACCCGTAATATTTTGTACTTCATCAAAGAGTTGCAACGTACCGATCGTTGATGTGATTGACGTAAACAAAATAATTGGTTTTAAGTTAGGAATCGTGACTTTGATCAATTGTTGCCACTTAGATGCGCCATCGATTTCTGCTGCTTCATAAATTGCCGGATCAATATTTTGCATTCCTGATAAAAAGAAAATCATGTTATAACCTGTCCAACGCCATGTAATCGAAATGATGATTAATACTTTCGCCCAAACTGGATGAGTCAGCCAGCCAATTGGCATATCGATCAAGCCGATCGTCATCAAAAAATTATTCACTAATCCCGATTGAGAAAACAAGCTTTTCATAATAAGCGAATAGCTAACCATGGATGTGATACAAGGTAAAAAAATCGCTGTCCGGAAGAATCCTTTCATTTTAAGCTTTTTATCATTTAATAAATTAGAGACAAATAAAGCTAAAAACAACATAATCGGTACTTGTACCAATAAATATAAAAAGGTGTTAAAAAAAGCCTTTTTGAAGGTCGCATCATTCAACATGCGTTGATAATTCCCCAAACCATTAAAACTCATATTAACTGGGGGACCACTTTGAAATGAAGTGATCAGCGCTAAAATCATTGGGATAAATACCATGATCGAGATCATCAGAACTGGTAAAACAAGAAACGCATTTCCGTTCTTGAAAAAATCTTTTTGTTTCATCTGCTTTGCTCACTTTCGTTACGTTCATCTTCGTTTTATCTGTCATTTAAGGATCGTCTCACAAATCCTCCCTCTTAACTAATTGTCTGAGTAAATGACAGCGTCCTCACGAAAATTCTACGGTATTGATTGAAACTATTTTTAATAGATAGCAAATTTGTGTGACTGGTGACCGTTCAAAAATCACCAGCCAACACAAATTTGATCCTCTAAATCAATTCATTTCACTCTGCTTAATTGGCTAACTGTGCTTCTACTTGTTTTTGCGTATCTGCCAAGACTTTATCAGTATCTTCTCCATTGATGATTCGGTGTAATGACTCTGCTACAACTGCTTCGATTGCATAGGTTTCTTGTCCATAATTAACTTGTGGAATTTCCGCTGTCCATTTAGAAAAGTCTTCAAACACCTTTTGACCACTATAGAATTCAGAAGACTCTTGATAAGCTGGTTGATCTTTTGCACTTAACATGGTAGAAACTAACCCGATTTCTTTCGCTAAGGTTCCCATCAAGTCTTCGTTAGTCGCAAAGGTCTTCTTCAAGAAGTCTTTCGCATTTTCTTCGCCTGAAACACCTTTGATCACATACCACCCAGCTCCGCCTAAATTAGAAGCTTGTGCTTTTTGCATATTGGCAGGTAATGAAGGTGTCGGTGCAATTGCCCATTTCCCTGATTGATCTTCAGCACCTTGGATCGTTGAGGAATACCAAGCACCAATTGGACTGGATGCAACAGCCCCTGATTGAATGGCCGTGACACCTGCATTCCAATCTGAAGTTTGTTCCACTAGATCTTCTTTAAGTAGTGTAGCAAATAGATTTAATCCATATTTCAATGATTGGTTATCTTTGATCGTAACCGTCTTTCCATCTTCTGAAGTGTACCATTCACCAGCTTCTTGCATAATCATACGGACACGTCCAAGATCTGAGGGATTTACTTCAGTAATTTTTTTACCCGTTTTTGCTTTAACATCTCGAGCAACTTGTAAATAGTCATCCCAACTTAAATTCTGCATATCTGCTTGACTGTAACCGGCTTCTTCTAACAAATCTGTTCGATAAAAATTAGCCGTAACACCTGAATCAAATGGAACGCCATAAATTTGATCATCGATCTTATTAACCGCAAATTTATACGAAGCAAAATTGGATTCATCTACGATATCGGTTAACTCAGAAAATGCGTCCGGATAAGAATTCAAATAACCTTGAATACGATAATCCTCAATCAACACGATATTCGGTAATCCATCCGTATTTCCACTGGCTAATGCTGTGTTTAACTTTTGTACGATATCATCTTGTGACATCGTAACGACATCCACTTCGACATCTTTATTGTCATAGACTTTTTTTGCTTCATTGACTGCTTTGATATTAAACGTTTCATCCCATGCCCAAATACTGATTTTATTTTCATCTTTCGTTGCTGAATTTGAGGAACTCCCACATCCCGCAAACAAAACTGCTGCTGAAGCTAAAAGCGTCGCACTTGCTACTAATTTTTTGAATTTCATATCCAACCCGCCTTTTTCATTTTTATTCTTTACATGTGAATCATACCAAAAAATGTAATCGTTTTCTTAATTTCTAAAAGAGTTCCAAAAAATATCCCAAAATAAGAAAAAATCACAAATTTAGATTTCAATTTTTTTTATTTTGAGTAATTCATCTTGCTTTTCTGCCAATTAAACCGTATTTTAAAAAGAGAAACTGTTTAAAAGGGGGAACAAGCTTGATTAATTTATTATTGATCGACGATGAAAAAACAATCTTACATGGCATAGCCAATTTGGTTGATTGGTCAAACCACGGATTCCAAATTAAAGGCGCTTTTTCAAACTCATTGGAAGCGCTTGATTTTTTCTCTATTCATTCTAATGATATTGATATTGTCATTACTGATCTTATCATGCCTGAACTGGATGGGATTGAACTTGCTCGCTTCTTAAAAAAAAGCAAGCCTGATATTCAAATATTAGTGTTATCAAGCCATGATGAGTTTCAACTAGTGAAAGACTCTTTTAAAGAAGGCGTATCCGATTATTTACTTAAACCAAAATTGAATCCAGAAAACCTGCTTTCTGCTTTGAACCATTTGGTTAAAAAAGGCCAAAAAAATCTAGACTCTAAATTCTCTCTAGATAGTGCTTTAACTCAATATTTCTCTGGACAAAAAACAACGATATCTAACGATCCTTTTCGTTTCCCGTTATTTTACATCGTCTATAGTGAAATGGATGATTTAGCTCCACTAGCTTCTCTAAAAAGTAACGAAGAACGAGCTGAACCCTGGATTGATTGTCAGCCTTTTACCACTCTCGACTATGAATATGGTTGCTTACTAAATGTTTCTTCCATGGATTGTTTCGAACAAATTCAGACTTCTTTGCGTGAATATGCGCAAAAATCTGATGCATTATTGATTATTTCCCCTTGTTTAGAGCTAAGTGAGCTGTTCGATTGTTTTCAAAGATTAAAAAAATTAGGCAAAGGACAACGTTTTTATCAGAAAAGTGCTGGTGTTGTATCGGAAGAACAATTAGTCCCTTTGATTCCACACTTTGATCAGAGCACGAAAAGCTACTTAACAAAGATTGTCAACAAAGATTATGTATCCGCTATCAGAGAAATGAAATCAGCGATTGAGACTCTGATCGCTTTAAAAATTGACCCTTTATTTTTAAAACACGAAACAATCAATCGTCTCTACGCACTCATCAATGCTTTAGAAGATGGTCAAGGGACGAAAGAATTGACGACATTAAAAATTACGTTACCAACACTTATAACGAACGTCGCCACCATCGAAGATTTTTCCATTACGTTTACTAAAATCATCACTCAATTGATGCGTTGGAGCACGCCGGAAAAGAATGAAAACTCAGAAATTCTGACAGCGATCTATGATTATGTTCAAGAAAATTATCATCAAGATATTTCCTTGCAAATCATCTCCGAAAAATTTCATTTTTCCTATAGTTATTTATCTACCATGTTTACCGAGAAATATGGGATTAGCTTCACTAAATATCTAAAAAAAGTCCGGATACAACATGCGAAACGGCTTTTGCTTGAGACAACCGAGCCACTTTCACAAATCTCTTACCAAGTAGGATTTGCTGAACTTGGTTACTTCTCAAGAGTATTCAAGGAAGAAACTGGGCTAAATCCTTCTCAATATCGAAAAGGAAGTTTGAAACATGAAGAAAAAATTCAAAGAGTATGAACTAGTTACAAAACTACTGGTTGTCCTAGTCATTGCGCTTCTTACTCAAGCGATTATTCTGTCCTTCTTCATTTATGATCGATCCAAAAACGCTTATATCCATCTATTTGATAAATCGAATGAACTAACGCTTGGCAAAATACAACGTGATTTTGAACGATTGAATGATAATATCGAAAATACCTTAACGATGGTCGCTAACAACCCTGCAGTCGAAAATTATTTCTCTAACGATCCGCACTCTTCGTTAGATAACTACGCAAATGTAAAAACAATCCAACAAATGAACCGAAGCTTTACTTCGATCTCTCCTTCCATCAATTACGATCTGATGATCTATGGTGAAAGTGGACATACCTTCGTTGGAAACGAGATGCTTGCCAGTATGGATGCTGCGGCATTCATGAGATCTGATGTCGTACAAAAAGCAAAGGCACATAAAGCATCGACCCAAATGTTCTTTGTCGACTTTGGTTTGACTACTCGTGACCAAACAAAAAGCAGCATCCTATTCATTAAGAAATTGACTTCCTCGTTGAATCATATTTATGGGTATGCTGTCATTGCGATAACTGCAGATGAGCTAGCGAATTTATTCAATGAAACGATCCATTCGGAGGTCTCCAAAATCTATCTCATCAATGAAGCAAATCAAATCATTACCTCCAATGAAACTGGCATGATTGGTGCCAAAACCAACTTGTTAAATGATTTAAATACCAATGAAACAAAAACAGTTGATTATAATCGTTTAACACGTGTTCCATTATATCGACAAAACTTAGCTTTGATTAGTAAAGTAAATATTCGTTCACTAGTCAATCAAATGGGACTGATTGTTCCGATCGTCCTTTTTAATTTGATGACTTTAATGGTAGTTGGTGCTATTGTCTTTCGCTATATGAACCGTCAGACGAAGTCGATTTATGCCTTGATTCAGTCCTTAAAACATATCAAAAAAATTCCTAATAATACCCAAGTAGACGTTCAAGGGATCTACGAAACAAAGACTTTAGGCACTACAATCAATCAACTGTTAACAACGATCGATGAGAACTATTTTACTTCAATTGAAAACGAAAAGAAAAAACGCCAATTAGAGATTCAAACGATGCAAGCCCAAATCCAGCCTCACTTTATCTACAATACGTTAACTAGTCTAAAATTTTTGATCTGGCAAAAAGAAAATCAAAAAGCAATTCATGGAATCGATCATTTTATTGATTTGTTGAGAAGTACCATTGGGAAAAAAGCAGAAACAATCACTGTCGAAGAAGAATTAAAAAGTGTACAAAGCTATATCCATATTCTTTCATTGAGATATGGTGATGATATCGCCACTCGGATCATGGTCCCCGATGAACTATACCCTTTTAAAGTGCCCAATATGATGATCCAGCCAATTATTGAAAATGCTTTTTTACATGCTTTTCAAACAAAAAAAGTGGGTTTATTACTTTATTCGGAAAAATTCATGAAACACAATTGATCTTTGAAATCGTAGATAACGGTGATGGATTTGATACAAATCAAAAGAAAAAAAACAAGGACTATTTTTCTGGAATCGGAGTCAAGAATGTGAACGAACGAATCAAATTGCTTTACGGCAAAGAGTATGGATTGCAGATCCAATCGATTATGGGTGTTGGTACAACGGTAAAAATCACATTGCCATTAATCAGTTAATTCAAAAATAAACAATTCAGTTAGTTGATACTTATAAGCAATAGACGTTGCCCTTCTAAGATAGATGATTTTAGAAAAGCAACGTCTATTTGTCTATGGTTTTATATTTTTCGTGTCTGCTAATAATATGAAAAGCTATTGTTCTTTACCGATACTTAGCTATCAATCCTTCCTTTCTCTAGATAGACAGCATTCAAGCATCAGCTCCTTGAAATAAGCCTAAATTTTTTTTAACATGAAAAGGTGTTTTAAAAAATTGCCTCTTATTTGCTCGGAGCTGACCGCTTCTTTCACGACCTTTACTTCACGATAAAACTAAATTCATGGTCTTCTTCCGCTGAAATATGATACGCTTCTTCAACATCTGCTCCCCAGCTGTTGATTCCTCCTACACCACGTACCTTCCCTTGAATCACTAAGACGGTTCTTCTAGCTGGTGGTAACTCTTCAAGATGTGTGGCATTTTCTAATTCTTCGGCTTTATAGGGGAGAGCTGAAAATGCAAAATCGCCGTTCACTTGTTCAAAGCGTAATGAAAATTCCTCCTTTCCTTGATCCGCATTATTCATCGTAGAATCTCTAGTGATTTCTAGCCATTTCGTCTTCATATGGACACCACAATCTTGTGGCACGAGATAGGGAGTCACTGGTAAACCAGTTACTTTATAAGTACCCTCGATTCCTCCTGCCATTCGATCTGGATACGTTTCTCCTGATAGTCCTTCATATTCAAAATATTTCGCTTTGGTTGGCATAATAAAGCGAAAACCTAATAAAGGTAATTCAGGCAGTCCTTGCTGTCCATGATAAAAGACAGAAATTTTCATTTCCCCATCAGATTGTACTTCATAGTTGACTATGACTTCTGTTTTGGGCACCGTATTGATTTCTAACGTGAATTTGATCGCTGCTGATTGCGCATATTCATGATTGGAATAGCGATTATTGATCGGAGCAATTGGCTGTTCGATTGGTTTTTGATCAATGGAAACTTGAACATTTTTTACTTTCGGGTACATCCCAGCCCCTAGCCACATGGACGAACGATAGCCAAACCCATTCCCTCGATCATTATCCGTCAAAGCCCGCCAAAACGTCGGCAGCGTTTCTCGATACAACCATTCTTTCCCATTTTTATTTAAGGATTCCAACCCACCTCTTGTATAGGAAAAGATATAATGAAATCCTTCACCTTTTAAAGCAAATGTACAATCTCCATAAATAATCTTCATTTTAATCGCTGTATTTTCCATAATAATACCTTACCTCCTGTAATGCCGGTTTTTCTTGACCATCAGAAAAGACGATCCCGTTACCTGAAAATTCATAATCACTTGGACGATCATCAAAGTCCCCACCGTATCTCATTACTTTTTGTTTCGTCAATGGATCGATCACTTGAATCGCTTGATCTTTAAAGTCCCAAATATAGCCACCTTGATACATTGGGTATCGATCTAATAATTCCATGTAAGAATTCAATCCTCCCAAAGAATTCCCCATGTCATGCATGTATTCACATAAAATGAAAGGCTTTTTCCCATCATTTTCAAGGTAATCACAGATATCTGTTGGCGTAGCATACATGCAACTCTTGACATCAGAAATCGAATCTTCGAATGCAGGATTAGGGAAATTCCCTTCATAGTGAACAAGGCGATCGGGATCTTTTTCTTTAAAGTAATCATTCATCAAACGAATATTCTCTTCTGCGTAAGATTCATTTCCTAAAGACCAGAATAAAATACTCGTATGGTTCTTGAATGTCTCAAAATTTGTCTGTGCTCTGTCAAGAACGATCTCCCGCCATTGAGGAACGTTCCCCGGTACATTGTAAGACGGCTCAAACGCCCCCATCTTTTGCCAAGAACCATGAGATTCCAGATTGGTCTCTGCCATCAAGTGAATACCCGCCTGATCACAAAGATAATACCAAGGGATTTGATTTGGATAATGTGAGGTTCTAACCCCATTGATATTCGCATGTTTAATGATTTCTAGATCTTTCTTCATATCCATCAAATCGATAGCTCTTCCTTTTTCAGGATGCCATTCATGTCGATTGACACCGTTGATGATCAAACGTCGGTCATTCAAATAAATGATCCGCTCTTTGATCTCGATCTTTCTAAAACCAAATGGATAGTAACTATACTCCGTCACCCCAGTATCATCAAACGTTTCAAATTCGACGATGTATAAATTGGGTTGAAAATGATCCCATAAAGTAATTTTATCTACTGGAATATGCAACAAGATTTGTTCTTCGATTCCCACTTCTTCTTGATGGATCTCTTCTCCTTTGCAATTGAGGAGTCGGACACGTAGCTTTCCGTTTGAAGTAAGATTTTCAATAGTCAAGTCGATATCTACCCAACCGCTTTGAAAAGAGGGATCAACTTGAGGTTTGATCCACATATCCTCTATATGATTTTTCCCTCTGGCGATCAATGAAACATCTCTAAAAATCCCAAAGAAACGGAAAAAATCTTGGTCTTCTAGAAAAGCGGCACTACTTCTTTTATGGACTTCTACCGCTAAACGATTCTCTTCTTCCAGATAAGGAGTTAAATCAAATTCAGAAGGCGTGAAAGAATCTTCTGCATAGCCGACAAAGTGCCCATTTAACCAGACATACATTGCCTGTTCGACACCTTCAAATCGAATGGTGATCGCCTTTTCTTTCATTTCTTCATTTAAAGTAAAGTTCGTCACATATGAGCCAACTGGGTTATAATCGGCTTGAGAAAACATCCCCTCGGCTTCTTCCTTACTAGCGGTTGTATAAGCCGGACGTCTAAACTCATGCCCTTCCCATGGATACATCGTATTGATGTAGTGGATCTTGTCGTATCCTGCTAGTTCGATATGCCCAGGAACATCAATCTGATCGAAGCTGCTGTTATCAAATTCCTTTTCAAAAAAATTCACTGGACGTTCTAAAGCATTACGGGAATAGCAAAATTGCCACTTCCCATTCAGCGATTGGATTCTGGTGTTTCCTGTTTCCACTTCTTCTTTAGCACCATAAATAACATGATCACTATGGGCTTTCCTTTGATTTACTCGATACACTTGCGGATCATCTAACCATTCAATCAATGCGTTCATTTTTCTATTCTCCTTCGTCTATACTCATAAAATGAATCAATTCTGTTTGAAAATCGCCATAAAAATCTGGGAAATAAAGACCTATTGTCATTAATTCCGATCCTGAATATACTTTGCCATCTATCTGGTTCTGGTATAGTTTTTCTTCGCTTAGTCCAACAAGGCGTACCTCATGAAATTCGGGCTGTGCATTTGCTAACCGACGATTTATAAATAAGAGGACTTCCTGTTGGTTTTTTGAAACAAATTCCCAGGAAGCAATATTTTGCTCAAAGGGATTTTGTAAACGATAGAAATCACCATATTGGACTGTCTGTCTGATTTTTTTATAAAATTCTACCTGTGCGGCTACTTCCTGCTTTTCCTCACTAGATAATTTTGTTAGATCGAGTTCATATCCAAACACCCCGCCCATGGCCACATCTCCACGTGTTTTTAAACTGGTGACTCGACCCGTTTGATGATTAGGAACAGCTGATACATGGGCAGTCATAGCTGAAATAGGATAAGCTAAGCTCGTCCCATATTGGATATTGATGCGTTCAACCGCATCTGTATTGTCACTAGTCCAAGACTGTGGCATATAATAAAGCAGCCCTGCATCGAACCGTCCACCACCACCAGAACATCCTTCCCAAAGGATATGAGGATAGTCGTTTGTTAAGTTTTCCATCATCTCATATAATCCTAATAGATAACGATGCAAAACTTCCCCTTGGTTTTGTTTGCCCAATGACACCGAATAGACATCAGATAGCGATCGATTCATATCCCATTTGATATAGTCGATCTCCACACTGTCTAACAAATGCCGTAACTGTGTTTCAATCGTCTGCCGGACTTCTTTTCGGGTAAAATCAAGGACGTGTTGAGATCTAGAAGCTGATGGTTGACGACCTGGTTCTTTCATCATAAATTCGGGATGATTCCGATTTAATTGAGAGTCGCTGGAAACCATTTCAGGCTCAACCCACAAGCCAAACTTTAGTCCTTTTTGGTGAACATAGTCAGCGATCCCTTTTAAGCCATTTTTCAATTTCCCTTGATATTCAAACCAGTCTCCTAGAGAAGATTGGTCCGAATCTCTTTTCCCAAACCAGCCATCATCTAAAACAAACATCTCTATCGCTAATTCGTTTGCTTCATCAACGATCGCTTCGATCTTTTTGCTCGTAAAGTCAAAATAAGTCGCTTCCCAATTGTTGACTAGGATCGGACGTTCTTGGTATTGGAATCGCCCTCTTGCTACTCGTTCCCGTAATAAATGATGGGTCACTTGACTCATCCCATTCAACCCTTGATCAGAATAAGTTAAGAGTATTTCCGGTGTTTGGAAGCTTTCATATGGTTGTAACTCCCAAGAAAAATTATAGGGATTGATTCCACCGATCACTCTAAATTGTTGAATGGTATCTTTTTCAATCTCAAAGGAATGATTTCCTGAATAAACAAGATGGATCCCAATCGCTTCCCCTGTGAATTCAGTTGTTGCATGATTTGTCAAGGCGATGAATGAATTCATCTGATGACTGCTTGAACCACGACGGCTTTCAAATGATTTGATGCCATCTGTTATGCTTTGTCTAGACATCTGCCGTTCTTTGACATGCGCTCCTGGTAAGGCAATCACTTCATCAAACCGGCCTGAATTCGTAAAATCAAGTTGAAAAGAGGCTACTTTTTCAATCATCACTGGATCATTGGTTTCATTTCTTACCTTCAGCGAACGTGTAATCACTGCTCTTTCTCGATAAATCGTATAGGAAAGATCCACGTAAATCTTTTCTTCACGATCTTTCAACGTCACGATCAATGTTTCTGCCTCTGTATCATTCTTGATATACGCTTGCGGTAATCCAGATAAATTTGGCTTTCCTTCTTGGATCTGAAAACTTTCATAACGTAGATCAAGCAGATTTGATCCATTTTCTCGACGAATCATCAAGGCAGGTAATCGATAATCCATCCCTCCGTGCCCTGAATACTCTTGTGGTAATGTATCTTTTGAATACGTTCGATCTTCATTTAAGGGGACGTTCCCAGAAAAGCCACGATCTCTGCGAGGATATTTTTTATGATTATGATAATGGGTCGTTCTTTTACCAAAATAAACATGAGCCAGAACTTCACTTTCTTCAATTTGAAGAATATAGGAAATTTCTGAATTGGATAGATGAAATACTTTTTCCTGTTCGTCAAATGTGATTAAAGCTACTCTTTGATTCTTCATCACTTGTTCCATTGTTTCACCTCTCAAATAAATAGTAACCGTTTACTTTTGTTACATTTCCTGTATACTGTTTACTAAACAAATATGTCAATAAAAATTTTTATTTTTTTGTAAGGGGTGCCATTTTATGGTTGGAATTAGAGATGTCGCAAGAAAAGCCAATGTTTCACCTGCTACGGTCTCAAGAGTTTTGAATGAAGACAAAACGATCAGTGTCTCTGCTGCTACTCGTCAACGGATTTTCACTGCAGCTGCCACATTAAATTATGATATCAACAAGCGAAAATATATTAAAAAACGCCGTCCTTCCATCGGTGTCATTTCAGCAATCAGTAAAGCCAGCGAAGAAAAAGATATTTATTATCGAGAATTACGAGCAGGTCTAGAAGAAGAAGCCAGCCGACTCCATATCGGCATGAATCGAATTTATAATATGTCGGATAACCCGACCGAGTGGAAAGATTTGGATCAATTAGGTGCTATAATCGTAGTCGGTACGATCGATAAAGGTGCAATCGCCGATTTATTGAAACAGAACCGACAATTAGTTGTAGTAGATAATCCAGATATCCAACAAGAAGTGGATATGGTCTATGGGGATCTCGAACGAATGACTAAATCTGTTTTAGAACTTTTTTTAGACAATGGGCACACCAACATCGCTTATATTGGTGGTTATCAAATCGATATTAACGAAGCTGGTCGGAAATCAACAACTGAGAATGAAAAAAGGCTCAGAGCCTACCGCCATTTCATGCAAGACCATCATTTGACCAAACAGATCAATTATTATTTAGGAGAATGGACAGAGGAATCCGGAGAGCAGTTAGCGACCAAACTTCTCGAAAAACAAAAACATGATTTACCGACGGCCATTTTGATCGGCAGCGATCCTTTAGCATTAGGTGTTTATCGAGCATTACAAAAAGACAATCGAAAAATTGGAGAAGAGATCGTTCTAGTTAGCTTCGATAACATCGAGGCGATTGCTGATTTATCTCCTAGTTTAACAAGTGTAGCGATCAATGCAAAAGCCATTGGTCAGTCTGCTGTTCGATTAGCGGTGGAGCGAATCGATGGTTTGAGAGAGGAACCGATCATTGTCACTTATCCTACACGACTAATCATTAGAGAAAGTTTTAACCCTGATAAATCCTAACCAAATAGACGAAGAAGAGCGAGATAACTATCCTTTCCCGCTCCTTCTTCGTCTACTTTCGCTTATCCTCATTTGTTAAATCAGCTTCTACTTTTTGGCTTTCGATCCATCCTAAATAATATTCATGATAGACTCCTTCTTCCGTTTGCTTCGTTAGCAGATACTGTCCAATCACATTTCCTGTTTGATACCCTCGTTGAGCTAATGTTAATCTTACTTCTTCGATATTGTTCTTTTCGGTATGATTGACTTCCACTTGTAATAAAAATCGATGATAAGTTTTATCAGGCTGATTGTACCAAACAATTTTAGACAGTGGAATTGTGGCTGATGTTTGGTCTGTACAGAAGCCATAAATCATTTCATCGCTCAGCGAAAAATCAAAATACCCACCGAAGCTGGCATAGTTTTCAAGATAGGCTTTCGAATCTAAAATGTCGTCGGAATCCACTATGACGATTGCCGCAAAAGGAATTGTTTCTTTGGTAATGCCTCGATTGTCAATCATAAGTTTTAATTGTTCTTTTCGAGCCAAGATTTCTTCATGTTTTTTTTGCAGACTTATTTTTTCTTGCTTAATCCGCTGCTCTGTTTCTGCAATCGTTGCATAATGTTCTTCGATCGTTTTTCCATATAAATTTTTCATCTGTTTGATTGGAACATCTAATTTTCGATAGAAATTGATGTCATAGATCTGAAAAATATCATCAATATTAAACATCCGATACCCGTTTTCTTCATGGCGTAGAGAATGGATTAACCCTTGCTCATCCCAAAAACGAATCGTTGACTTTGGTACATTTAGTAGTTCCGAGACTTCTCCGATTGTGTAAAGTTTTGGCATTTCCGCTCACCTCTTGTTAATTTTACCGCTTCTTCTATTGACCTTCAAGTAACTTTAAGGTGTAAAATTCATTATTGTCTAGTAAAAGGAGGAAACAAAATGACATTACTTAAACAATTCCTATGGAAGAATAAAAAAATCGTAGGCATGACTTTTTTATTCGTCTGTTTACAAATCATGGGTACACTTGGTGTCCCTAAATTAGTGGCAACATTAATTGATGAAGGGATAGTTACTGGTCAAAACAGTAAAATTTATACCATTGGTCTACAAATGGTATTCGTAGCCTTGCTAGGTACTTTTTCAGCGATTGCTTCTAGCTATTTTTCTGCACTAGTGTCTGCAAAATTTGGCTACCAAACAAGGGAAACCTATTTTGATAAGTTCCAACAATTATCGATGAAAGATGCAGATGAATTTGGAAGTGCCTCACTCCTGACTCGAATGACTAATGATGTAGATAATATCCAACAAATGATTGTACTCTTTTGTCAAATGATCTTACCTGCACCAATCATTGCGGTGTTTACAATTGTCATGATGCTTCAATATTCCATGACATTGACGTTGATTACATTGATTTCTGTGTTTATTTATGCTGTCGTTATTTACATTTTAATGAAAAAAGGAACCCCTCTATCTCTCAGTATTCAACCAAAAATGGATCGTATCACAGTGACTTTAAGGGAATTTTTTACAGGTGTGAATATGATTCGAGCCTTCAACAATCAAGACTATGAGGAGAAGCGCACCAATCAAACATTTGAGAAGTATGCCACACAGATGATCCGAGTCAATCGCGTATTTGCTTGGGTCACTCCGATTGCATTTTTATTAATGGGGATCGTATACAGCGCCATTCTTTGGTTTGGTGGTTCGTTGGTCAGTGAAGGTACACTACAGATCGGGACTGTTACTGCCATCGTCGAATATTCGATGCTCACGTTGGCTTATCTAATGACTGCAGCTATGGTGTTAGTCGTCGTTCCAAAATCGATGTCCTCTCTTCGGCGGATCGAAGAAGTGTTGAATCAAACTATTGAGATCATTGATCCGGAAAATCCATCAACAGCTTCGCTGAATATGGATGATGAGCATGTGTTATCTTTTGAACACGTTTCTTTCAGTTATACCAAAGATTCGGAACCTGTATTGGAAGATATCCATTTTAAGGTACCTAAAGGCAAAACAACTGCCATCGTTGGCGGAACTGGTTCTGGTAAAAGTACAATTGCCAAATTGCTTCTTCGTTTGAATGATGTGACCAGTGGACAGATTACATTAGGGGGGAAACCACTTCAACAATTAACACAAGAAATGATTCGCTCAAAAATCAGCTATGTTCCGCAAAAAGCGTTTCTGTTTAGTGGAACAATTTTATCAAACCTGCAAATGGGTAATGAGCATGCAACAGAAGAAGAATTGACCTCAGCTATACGTATTTCACAATTAGAGGAAGTTTTGGATAAATTGCCCAAAAAATTAGCTAGTTTTGTTGCACAAGGCGGAGATAATTATTCTGGCGGACAAAAACAACGGATGTGTATTGCACGAGCGCTCATCAAACCAGCAGATATCTATGTTTTCGACGATAGCTTTTCTGCTTTGGACTACAAGACGGATGCAAAACTAAGAACAGCCCTCCATGAAGAAATGGCTGATAAGACATTGATCATTGTGGCTCAAAGATTGAGTACAATCATGAACGCTGATCACATCATCGTTTTAGACAATGGCCGAATCGTGGGACAAGGAACTCACGAAACACTCCTTGCTACTTGTCTTTCTTATCAGGAATTTGCTAAATCACAAGGGATTTTGAAAGAAGGGAATATATGAAAACAACTGATGTAAAAATGAATAAACATAGTTTGATCCGCTTTTGGAAAATGATCCAATCTGATCACAAAACATTTTATGGCTTACTATTATGTAGTTTAATCGGTAACCTGATGGTCGTTGCAATGCCGATGATCATGGGCGTTGGTATCGATCAGCTTTTAAGTCGAATCCGTACGATCGGGATTGCTGAAATGACATTTCATGATGTCAAGGATGCCCTTTTGTTCCCTGTTGTTTTATTACTCGTTTTTTCTTTTTTAAGTAGTATTACTTCTTTCATTCAAGAATACGCAATGGCTTCATTGAGTGAAAAAATCACACTTAATGTTAGAAAAGAAATGACCAAGAAATTCAAAACATTACCAATGGCCTTCTTTGATCAGCATCAGGTAGGAGATATCATCAGCCGAACAACGACTGGTTTGAATCAACTAGCACAAGTCTTGCTAACAGGGATCAATCAATTTTTCACTTCCATCGTAACGATTTTATTTTCAATTTTGATGCTGTTTTATATTGACAGCAAATTGACGTTACTGATTCTTTTATTGATCGTTGGTAGTTCATGGGTCACTCAACTCTTTGCGAATAAAAACAAAAAGATTTCTGATGACAATCAAACAGAACTAGGTTCATTAAATAATAAAGTGGAAGAATATCTTGCAGGTAACTTGGTCATCAAAACATTCAATCAACAAGATCAAGCGATCGAGTCGATCCGTCAAGTAAATCATTCACAGTACCAAGCATTTAAAAAAGCGCAATTCATGAACTTTGCCATCTATCCAGCGATTCGCTTGATCAATCAATCAGCGTTCATTTTAAGTGCTGTCTTAGGTGGGATCTTAGTAATATCTGGTGGACTCACACTAGGATTGTTACAAGCTTATCTGCAGTACATCAATCAAATCTCTGAGCCGATCTCGACCGCTTCTTATGTCATCAATTCGTTACAATCTGCTATGGCGGCGATTGATCGTATTTTTGAGATTATGGATGAACAAAATGAGCGTTCTGATCACGAAAATACAACATCACTTGACCAGCCTGCTGGTTCAATCAGGTTCAAAGATGTTCGATTTGGTTATAGTCCAGATAAGATCTTGATGGAAAATGTCAACTTTTCGGCTAAACCAAAACAAACAATTGCAATCGTGGGACCAACTGGGGCAGGAAAAACGACATTAGTCAATTTACTCATGCGATTTTACGAGCTAAACCATGGAAGAATCGAATTCGACGGAATCGATATCACGAAATTCTCTCGTAGTGAGTTACGTAAACACTTTGGGATGGTTTTGCAAAATACGTGGCTCTTTGAAGGCACAGTGGCAGATAATATTGCTTATGGGAAACAGCAAGCTTCCAGAGACGAAATCATTGCGGCTGCCAAAATTGCCCAATGTGATCATTTCATCCGTACGTTACCTGAAGGATATGATACGATTATTTCAAGTGAAAATGGTTCGTTGTCACAAGGACAACAACAGCTACTGACCATTGCTCGGGTATTGCTGGCGAATCCTTCCGTAGTTATTTTAGATGAAGCAACCTCCAGCGTGGATACCCGCACCGAAGCAATGATCCAAAAAGCAATGAATGCTGTCACAGAAAACCGAACCAGCTTTATTATCGCCCATCGGTTATCTACGATTGAAAATGCCGACTTGATTTTAGTGATGGAAAATGGAAATATTATTGAACAAGGAACTCATCAGTCACTATTAAGCAAACCAACACTTTATGCTAGTTTATATAATAGCCAATTTCAAATCACATAAAAGAGGTTGTGAAAAGTGCGCCTTGACCTGAGTAATAAGGAAGAAAATCTCGAAACAGCTCCTCATGTTTTGAGATTTTTAGACTTATTACCGAGGGTCAGCACTTTGAACACCGTTTATATCAAGAGGTTGTGAAAAGTACGCTTTGACCTAAGTAATTTTGAACACTTTTTACCTATTTTAAACCCCATAAAAAAGAGCCTGGACTTTTTTCCAAGGCTCTTTTTTATGGGTCTATTCTTTCAATCTCTCTTATTCACAAATTCAATCGTTACATAGAGAACTTTCACTTACATAAATTGTCAATGTCTCTCCTTACGCCATTTTCTTTTTGGTGTTGAAATTCATCTAAACTTTTTTAGCGATTCTCTACTTGCGATAATTGTTGTTCGAATTGCCATGTTTCTCCACCATCAGTCGAATAAAAAAGACAAGCAAACATTTTCCCTGCATCGATCGATCCATTTTTTAGGAGGTAAAACTTGGTTTCCAATTTATTGGCACTTACTTGTACCACTTCATTTGGTGACTGGAACAAATCGATCCCTCCCAATTGATACTCACCCGGGATAGCTACCAAGGATTCTTTGAATGTTAGTCCCCCATCATTCGTATAATAGATGTTTTCTCTTGTAGAAAGGAAACCCAATGTCTTCGTCACAAAACTAACATTTTGAATCGGTTGATTTACGATGGTACTGCCGCTTTTTTGCCAGCTTTGCCCTTTATCGTTGGTCGTATAAATTTTTAGACTTTCCGCAGACATTCCTGTAGAGGATGAAAATACCATGACGCCTTGATCGTTTGTGAAAAAGTTTGCTTTACGATAACGAACCTGTCCGCCTTGATCTGTAATCTGACTTTTTTGCCACGTCTTCCCATTATCAGCTGATGATAATAGGTAAACGTTTTTTTGATCAGGTGAATAGATAAACCAAGAAAAAGTAGGAGAAACATCAAATGTTTTGTCCATCCATTCTCCTTTTGCAACAATACCCGAAGTCAAAGTATAGTCACCAAAACGCAACCAGTCCACAGCAATTGGAACGAAATGCCAGTCTTTTCCTTGATTCGTCGTCAAATACAAGGCTTGTGTTTCTGGGTCTATTTTTACGTCATTCGTTTGCTCAGTGGTCAAATTGACGGATGTTTGAACAGGTTTCAATAAACCGTCCTGATTAGTCGAAGTTGGCATTTTTCTTACTTTTTCTTCGCTTTGCATCATAGAGTGTACATTCGTTGCTACTGGTCCTGCATTAATGAATTGATAAACACCCCCGCCAATCAACAAGAGTGTTCCAACTCCAATTGCTAAATGAGAGTAAAAAGGCTCAATTCTTTTTTTGTTTTTTCGGTCTATCGGTTCATTTACTTGCATAAAAACATAGTATCGATTACTGCCATACCAAGTAAGTTGTTCTCCTAGAAAAAGTGAGACACCCTCCATCGTTTGCAGCAGAAAATAACGCCTCTTTTTCGCAAGTGTAAACTCCTTTTTGTTATGATCACTCAAGTAGAGATAATTTTCGTCCTGAGAGCCAACTGAAATATGTAACATATTCGCCACTTGTTTTTCCAGCCATTGATCATAATGCCGAGAGATGTTCCTCTTTTTGAACCATAGCACAGCAACGAGTAAAAACAAGAATAGTCCTATCGCAAAGTCAACATAACTTGAAAAATGGTACAAACTAGTGATTCGCTCCATTTTAAATGAATGTGGATGATTCTGCTTTAAATGATGGTAGATGTTTCCCCATCCGCTAAAGAACAACAGGTTAGCGATTAAATACATCCCAATTTTCCATGTCATTTTTTTCGTTCGTTGATTGATGATAGACAACATCTTTGCTTTTGCTGACATCAATTCAATAATCAATAATTCTTTATCCATCTTGCCAATCTCCTTTTTTTACATTATGACGTAAAACGAGGAGATTGACTAGTTGATTTACGTTTTATTTAACGTTTATCTTTTTTTTGTAAACAAAGTATAATCCAAGTAAGAAGCAAGCCATGCCAATCATAGAAAGACTTGATTTTTGATAACCTGTAGTAGGTAGTTTTTTGTCTTCTTGTTCTTCTTGTTCTTCTTGTTCTTCTTGTTCTTCTTGTTCTTCTTGTTCGTCTTTTTCATCTTTTTTATTTTTTTCATTTTTTTCATTTTTTTCATTTTTTTCGTCTTTTTTATCTCTCTGATCGTTGTTATTCGTTGTCTCATTTGGCGTTGCTGGTACTGGCTTTTTATCCCCCGATTGGTTCGTATCCGCATCTGGTTTTTCTTTAGTTGGTTCAGCTAGCACATGGATTTCAACAGTTTTCTTTTGATGACCGTTTTGATAGGTCACTGGATAAACGCCAACTTTTGTCGTATCCACCTTACCAGAAACCATTTTCTGGTCAAATGTTAGGGGATTTCCTTCTTTATCATTGGCTGAAATAAAATTGTCTTGTGGATTCCAATTGTCTCCTACATAGAGTGTGGAACCTTTAACTACGAGTGTTTCTTTGTTCTCTTTGACCGTTACTTTGATCGTCTTACTTGCTATTCCGTTGGTATACGTCACAAAATAATCGCCCGTTTTTTGGCTATCCACCGAACCTTCCACCATTTTTGGAGTGAACGCTAGAGGCATCCCATCTTCATCAGTAGCTGAAACAAAATTAGCTTGTGGATCCCATTGATCACCCACATAAATAACTGAGTCTTTGGCCTGAATGCTCTCCTGGTTTTCTTTTACTGTTACATGAATGACTTGAGCAGCGCTACCATTAGTATAAGTAATCGGTGTCACTCCTACTACTGAGGTATCCACTGTTCCACTGACCATACTCATATCAAATGGAATGGGATTTCCTTCCTTATCTGTTGCTGAAATAAAATTATCCTGTGGATCCCAGGTTTCACCAAGGTAAAGCGTCGAATCTTTGGCTAAAATTGATTCATAGTTTGGCTCTTTCTGCCAAACATACGTATCTGCCATCGCTCCTGTATAGTTCGTCATCAATTCTTCTGAAGTTAGCACGTATTCCCCAGCAGGGTTCGTAACCGTTCCAGAACCAACGTTTTGCCAATAACCAGTGTTTCCATCTTCTACTGGAATAGCAGGAAGATTGGCTGAATCTACAAAACGATAGCCTTTACCAAGAGTCAATTCATTGAGGCTCGTTGTTCCAGCCAGCATTTCTGCCATTTCTACGGGATCCTCAAACTGAAAATAAGAAAGATCTAATTTTTTTACTTTCGAACAATTTAAGAACATATATGTCAGATAATTCACAGACTCTGTATTGAAATTAGACACATCGATCGTCTCTAGTAACTCACAATTAGCAAACATGTATCTCATTGCTTGGACTAGACTGGTGTCAAAATTAGAAACGTCCAAAGAGGTTAAACTATTACAGCCATTGAACATATAATTCATGGATGTTACTTGACTTGTATCAAAACCTTCCACTGCGATCGTTTTCAATTTGCGACATTGATCAAACATGTAATGCAAATGAACAACCTTTGATGTATCAAAATTAGAAACGTCCACACTCTCTAATTCATAATTCAAACGAAACATCACTGAAAGATCAATCGCACTTGATGTATCGAAATTTTAGACATCCACATAGCGCAACTTCTTACATTCAGCGAATAAACGTGACATATAAACCACATTTGATGTATCAAAGTGAGCGATATCTAAGGTAATTAATTCATTACAAGCAAAAAACATTCTGTTCATGTTGACAACATTACTCGTATCAAAACTAGAAAGATCGATTGATTGTACTTTGGTACATCGACTGAACATGCCACTCATATCAACTACATTACTTGTATCGAAACTTGAAAGATCAAGATGAATGAGATTCTCTGTTTGGTCAAATGCTTCAAAAAACATATTAGACATATTCGTGACATTTGACGTATCCCATCCTGACAAATCAACGCCATTTAGTACACGACAGTCAGAAAAAAAGGAAGTCATATCCGTTACTTGACTTACGTCTAAATAAGCTAAATTCTCAATGGACAAAAGATTACTATATCCATAAAATAAGCGATGAGTTTCTTTAGGAGCAATCGTTGGTCCAGTGAATACCATTTTTTTTATTTTAAATCGATAGCTGTTGAACCAAGGAGGAAAAAACGTAACCGGTGTTTCTCCCAATGTGCCTTCTCCAATATATAATGTACCTTCTGCATCGATTCGCCAAGAACAAGTTCCGAAAACACCACTGGCAATATCGGTGGATTCTTCTGTAGGTGTGGCAGTGTTGAGAAGCGTCTCCTCTTGTTCTGTGTTTTCCGTCAATTGATCCTGATCTAAGTCAACAGCTGATTGACTTTCAGTTGGTTGATCAAGGCTCTCTGATTCCTCTACCAGTTCTTCTTGCGGAACTTCTGTCATTGACTCTTCTAACTCTGGCTGATTTTCATCAGGTTCCTGGATCATTGTTTCTAATGGATTTTCGACCAGATCGTTTTTACCTCCTGGTTCGTTTAAACTAGTTGCTGTTTGTACTTGCTCTTCGTCTGGTTTACTCCATTCTTCGGCATAAGAATAAGAAAACGGATGAAGCAGAGATTGTGTCGCCAACCAAATCGCTAACGAACATTTGACTAACTTTTTCTTGTTCATTGATTTTCCCCCTAAATTCACCATGTTTTTAAAATAAAAGCTATTTATATAATCAACGATTACTTGAAGGAAAAGTTTTCTATTTTTTTCTTTCAAAAAAAATATTAGTAAAAAAATTGAGCTCATCGTTTATTCAAGTTAAAATAAAAAAGATTTCACTAAATAAATTACGCGGCTTTTAATTAAAGTCGGGAAGGAATAAGAATGAATAACCTATTTTTCAGATTATTAAATAACAAGCAATTACAGCGGCAGATAAGAATTCTTTACTATTTACATAAATGTGATTCGATTTCTTCAACTGAAAAACTAGTGAAAGAACTTGAAACAACAGCACCGACACTTCGCGCGGATATTGATTCTTTACAACAATTACTTCCCAAGGGAATGACCATCAAATATTATAAAAAGATCGGTTACCGATTGATGGTGTCTACATTCAAAACGATTGATTCCATTGTCATGGAGATTGCTAAAGATACAATTGTTTATAAATTGATTGACGAAATCTACCGAGGTCGTATTCATTCATTCCAAACTGCCACCGAACAGTTTCATCTCTCGCATTCAGTTTTGAGAAAGACCATTCGCCATATTAACAAAGAATTAAAATTTTATCGCCTTACTTTATCGACTAAACAATTAGATTTATTAGGAAATGAAGCAGATATCCGTTACTTTTTATTTGAGTTTTACCATGGTTTTAGACAAACATTTACGACCAATCATTCTTATCAAACAATCAACAATACATACGAAGAACTCCAAGAAGCGACAACGCAAATCGCAACAAATTATTTTCGCATCAACTTATGGATGAATATTTTAAAACAGCGCTTATTAAATAAACAAATGATTCATCTCGAACCGTCCTTATGTAAAGAAATTAAGGCAAGTACAAGTTTCATTCAGTTTAAATCGGTTTTTAAAAAGTATTTTAAAAGTAGATTTGGTATTACCCAAGTAGCCGAGGAGGAAATTGTTTGGTCTTACCTCATACGCTTACATTGTGTTTCTTACTACCCAGCTAACAAAACTTTGAATCTGTGCTATCCAGAAGATATTCCAACCTTAGAACAGTATGAACCATTTTTACGACCATTACAGAATTCTACAACTATCACAAATGTCGACCTGCTAAAGTTAAAAGGATATCTCAGCAACCTGCGTCTGCTGACAAAAATCTCTTCTCATTTTGAGCGAATCACTTTAGAACTTCATACCAGCGTACCTATGAAAGTCAAAAAACTTTTTAAAGAATGGCAGAACTATTTAAAAAAGTATACACATGTATTACCTTTTTCTGTTACCCACTATCAAGATATCGCCTTAACGTTAAGTATTATTCATTATGCCAATTTAACCTCTTCCTCTACCCAAAAAAAACAGACGATTTTATTTTCATTCCAAGGAGAACCCGGATTAGAAGACTATTTGACTCGATTCGTATGCCAATTGCTTCCACAAAATGTGGCTCCTCTTTTTGTCTCTAATAAATTTATTTCACATAAGATGGTTTTAGAAACTGAGGTTGCATTGGTTGTTTGCAATTATGATTTTCTAGATACAACCTGCCCTTGCCCAGTACTCTTACTTTCTTATTTTCCTACAAAAAAGGAATGGCTCGATCTACAACAATACATTTTTAAATTAGCTTATCCAATCAATGATTGATCATTAGCTGAACAAGTAATAAAAAAAAGAATCAACACGATTTTTAGTTTCGTGTTGATTCTTTTTAATTATTTATTATAAATTTTTGGTCCTTTTCGCATATTCCGTCGATCATTTTTAGGCTCGGCCATTTTTTTTGAACGTCCGCCACCTTGTTTCTTTTTGATCAATTCAAGCATTTTTTCCTTTGTATCCATCTTGCACCCCTTTCTTCATGATTGTCAGCTACGTTATCATTTTCTAGTTTTCTGATTCTTTTACATGATTCACTAAGTTTGAATTATCCCTTAGGTGCTAATAGCGCCACTAATTCCACATGATGTGTTTGTGGGAATAAATCGACTGGTTGTACTTTTTTCACTTCGTAGCCTGACTCAGCAAATAACTTTGCATCTCTGGCAAAAGTTGCTGGATTGCAAGAGATATATACTAATTTCGCAGGTGCCATGTCAATGGCTGACGCAATAAAACGTGCATCTAATCCTTTTCTTGGCGGGTCGACAACGATCACAGATGGTTTGACCCCTTTGTCTTGCCATTTCTTCATGACTGTTTCTGCCTTACCTACTTCGTAATGAGCATTTTCAATTTTGTTTGTTAATGCATTGAATTGTGCATCTTCAATCGCTTCCGGAACAAGTTCCATGCCATAGACCTCTTTAACTTTATCAGCTAGAGATAAACCGATCGTTCCAATACCAGAGTAAGCATCAATGACGGTATCTTCTTTTTGTAACGCTGCAAATTCAATGGCTGTTTGATACAATTTTTCCGTTTGTTCAGTATTCACTTGATAGAATGATTTTGAGGAAATACGGTAAGTTTTGCCCAATAGTTGATCCTCAATATAACTTCTACCATAAAGAACCTTCTCTTTATCGCCTAATATCACGTTTGTTTTCTCTTCGTTGATATTTTGAATGACTGAAACGACTTCTGGCAATTCTTCATGAATAATAGACGCAATTTCCTTACCTTTAAAGAATTTTTCTTTTCGTGTAACTAAAACGACCATCATTTCATGAGAGTAATGACCTCTTCTGATGATAATATGACGGATCTGTCCTTCATTTTTCGCCTCGTTATAACCACGTACTTGGAAACGTTGCAAAATATCTCTCACACGTTTGATAGCTTCATCGATTGCTGGATCTTGAATATAATAATCCTCGATTTCAACTAGTTCATGACTATTCTTTTTATAAAAACCAGTTGCTAGACGACCATCCATTCTTCTCACTGGAATCTGCGCTTTGTTACGATAGCCAACAGGATTCTCCATTGGGATGGTAGGTAAAATGTCAACCTCTGGCATCTTTGCGATCTTGCTCATGACATTTTCCACTTGCTTTTGTTTAAAAAGTAATTGTTGCTCATAGTTCAAATGTGCTAAGGGAGCAATTCCTGTCCGTAGAAGGCGATTATCCTTTAATGGTTGACGGTCTGGTGATTCAGTTAGCCATTTTTCTACTTTTCCATAACCAAATTTATTTCCAACTTTCACTACCAGCACTTCCACTCGTTCGCCTGGCAATGCATTTTCAATAAACAAAGGATAGCCATCGATTTTAGCTACGCCCATACCTTCATAACTTAAATCGATAATATCTAATGTGTAACGTTCATTTTTTTTAACTGATAGTTTCTCTTTCATAATAACTCCTCATTTAGGTTTGTAACTGAAGCAGTTTTGCTTTTAGTACTACGGTCATATCCAAAAAACGATCATTTGTGTTTTATTGGATAGGGACTTGGTACCGGGTTGCTTCAGGACATTTTTTTAGGCATATAGAGCCTTTTTTTGGCAAGTCCATTTATTCACTTGATGCCTTCACTTCATTTACGATCCAATTGTCAATCTTTCGTCCGTCTGCTTTAGATTCAACAAAGAAAAATAACATACTGTTACATAATGATCTTCAATAAATAAGAATTAATTTTTATCATACGAAAGGGTGGAACGATCATTTGTCCCACCCTTTACGTCATTTTTCTTTATCTGCAATCTTGCCGTCACCGTCTATGTCTTCATCAGTCAAACGCTCAACTTCTTTGACAAATTCTTTGCTGACCTCTTCTAACTCCTCTTCGGAACCAGTAATTGCTTCATCTGGAATTTGGTCGATGTTTGCATAAAATTCAATATGTTGATGAAGGTTTTGGAAGTGCATAGGTGCATTTCCACCATATTCGCCGTCTAAGTTGATCATGACTGGTCGGTTGATATCGTCTTCTGTTTCGACATACAAACTGCTGGTTTTCGTATAAATCACTCGAGAATCATCTACATGGCGCCCACCATTCAACATCAAGGCTGCGATATGCAAAATTTCAAAAATATTCGCTGTTTTGACAATAATTAATGAAAATTTACCATCGTCTAGCTTGGCATCAGGAGCAATCTTTTCGAACCCGCCGACTGAATTAGTGAGTCCTAAAAAGAACATAGAGGCATTCCCGATGTATTCTCCTTCATCATATTTCAAGCGCATTTTGATTGGTTTCACTCGAGGCAGCATCTCTGCTCCTTTAGCTAAATATGCCAAATAGCCGAAAATACTCTTTAGTTCTGAAGGAACTTCATAAGTTAACTCCGTTAAATAACCACCCGCAGCGATGTTGATAAAGTAGCTATCTTCCGTTTGACCGATATCCATCTTAACCGTCTGATTCTTCTTGATAACTTCAGCTGCGGCTTTGATATCATCCCGTGGAATCTTTAACGCACGTGCGTAATCGTTAGTAGTACCTGCTGGGATAATCGCCATTTTAGGACGATGCTCAAGCGGTGCAATACCGTTAACAACCTCATTGATTGTCCCATCGCCTCCCGCAGCTACCACCAGATCAAATCCATTTTCTGCTGCTCTTCTTGCTTCATTTTTGGCAGAATTTTTTTCTGGTGTTGTCGCATACGCACTTGCTTCATAGCCAGAATCCTCCAAGGCTTGGAGGATATCCGCTAGATTTTTTTTCAACAATTCTTTGCCAGAAGTTGGATTATAAATAACACGAGCTTTTTTCATGATCTACTCCTAGCGTTTTGCTAATTCTTCTTGCAACAGTTTATTAACGACACCTGGATTGGCTTGACCTTTAGTTGCTTTCATGATTTGTCCTACTAAGAAACCAACCGCACGATCTTTTCCGTTTTTGAAGTCATCTACTGATTGTTGGTTATTATCTAAGATTTCGTTGATAATTGGTAATAGTTTGCTTGGATCAGACAACTGAACCCAACCATTTTTTTCAACGACATCTTGTGCGTCGCCACCATTTGTGATCAATTCTCGGAATACTTTTTTCGCAATCTTAGAACTAATCGTACCATCTGCAATCAGACGAATCATGCCTGCTAGATTTTCAGGAGTCAAGTTCGTTTGAGCTAATTCTAGTTTCTCACTGTTCAAGTAAGCAGATACTTCACCCATTAACCAGTTAGATGCCTGTTTTGCATCCGCACCATTCTCTAAAGTCGCTTCAAAGAAGTCAGACATTTCTTTTGATAGAGTTAGAACCATTGCATCATACTCTGGTAACCCTAATTCTTGGATATAACGTTGACGACGAGAAGCAGGCATTTCCGGCAAGCTTGCTTTCACTTTTTGGATCCATTCATCGTCAATCATAAATTTAGGAATATCAGGTTCAGGGAAATAACGATAATCGCTAGAACCTTCTTTGACACGCATCAAAATTGTTTTATTAGTTGTTTCGTCAAAACGTCGTGTCTCTTGTTGGATTTCTCCACCAGAAAGTAAGACTTTTGCTTGACGTTTTTCTTCGAAGGCTAGACCTTTTTTAACAAATGAAAGGGAGTTTAAGTTTTTCAACTCTGCTTTTGTTCCAAATTCTTCCTGTCCATAAGGTCGTAAAGAAATATTGGCATCACAGCGCATAGAACCTTCTTCCATTTTCACATCACTAACTTCAGTAAATTGGATGATTGAACGCAATGCTTCTAGATAAGCATAGGCTTCTTCTGGTGAACGCATATCAGCTTCAGAAACGATCTCGATCAATGGTGTCCCTTGACGGTTTAAGTCAACGTAAGAATAGCCACCAATACCATGCATGTTCTTACCAGCATCTTCTTCTAAGTGAACACGTTCGATCCGTATTTTCTTTTTCTTACCTTCAACTTCGATCTCGATCCAACCGTCATGCCCAATGGGTTGATCAAATTGTGAGATTTGGTAAGCTTTTGGATTATCTGGGTAAAAATAATTTTTACGATCAAAATGTGTGTCTTTAGAAATTTCACAGTTCAAAGCGAGTGCTGCTCGCATACCAAATTCTAATGCTGCTTTATTCATTACTGGTAAAACACCAGGATATCCCCAGTCGATCACATTTGTATTGCTGTTTGGTTCAGCTCCAAAATGTGCAGGAGCTGGAGAGAAAATTTTTGAGTTGGTCTTTAACTCAACGTGGACTTCAAGCCCAATGATTGTTTCAAAGTTCATTCGCCTTTCCCTCCTAAAATTGCTGGTTTTTGATTATGGAATTGTGTTGCTTGTTCAAAAGCATAGGCTGCTTGGTACATTGTTTTTTCATCAAAATAATTACCAATGATTTGTAAACCAACCGGCATATCCTCAGATAATCCCGCAGGAACTGACATTCCTGGTAAACCAGCTAAGTTAACAGGAATTGTTAAGATGTCACTCATGTACATCGTGATTGGATCATTGATGTTTTCACCGATACCAAATGCCACTGTTGGAGAAGATGGGCCGATGATCAGATCGTAGTCTGCAAAGACTTTTTCAAAATCACGTTTGATCAATGTTCGAACTTGACCCGCTTTTTTAAAGTAAGCATCATAATATCCAGCACTTAATGAGAATGTTCCCAACATGATCCGACGTTTGACTTCTTCACCAAAACCTTCAGTACGTGAATTCACATATACATCTTCTAAGTTCTTCACATTTTCTGAACGGTAACCGAAACGGATACCATCAAAACGTTGTAAGTTGGAACTTGCTTCTGATGAGGCAATGATATAGTAGACTGCTACCCCATATTTTGAATGTGGCAAACTTACTTCTTCTACAGTTGCGCCTAATGAACGGAAAGTTTCTGCCGCTTTCAAAATGTTTTCTTTTACGCCAGGAGCGACTCCTTCGCCAAGATATTCTTTTGGTAAAGCAATCTTCATCCCCTTGATGTCGCCAGTTAATCCTTCGGCAAAATTAGGAACAGAAACACCAGAAGATGTGCCATCTTTTTCATCATAGCCACTGATTGCTGTTAAAGCTAATGCATTATCTTTCACGTTGCGAGTCATTGGCCCGATTTGATCTAGTGATGAGGCAAAGGCGATCAAACCAAAACGTGACACACGTCCGTAGGTAGGTTTCATTCCCACGATTCCATTAAATGAAGCTGGTTGGCGAATACTTCCGCCTGTATCACTACCTAAGGAAACTGGGATTTGTCCAGCAGCGACTGCAGCAGCCGAACCACCAGAAGAACCACCAGGAACTTTCGAATGGTCCCAAGCATTTTTTGTTTTCTTAAAGTAAGAAGTTTCTGTACTTCCTCCCATCGCAAACTCATCCATGTTCAATTTACCAACTGGAATCATATCTGCTTGATACACTTTGTCCATGACAGTAGCATCATAGATAGGATCAAAATTATAAAGAATTTTGGAAGCGGCAGTCGTCAACAGATCTTTGGTAACGATATTGTCTTTGATCCCAATTGGAATCCCAGCTAAGACATTATTTTCGTCAATTCCTTTTTCATCTAACGCTTTGGCTTGTGCCAGAGCTTTTTCTTCATTCAATGTAATAAAAGCTTCAATCTCTGGCTCAGTTTCTTTGATTCGCTCAAAGGTTGCTCTTGTTAAATCTTGTGCAGTGATTTCTTTAGAAACCAGTAATGCGTGCAATTCTTCTAAAGAAAGATCATATAGTTTTGTCATTATGCGCCAGCCTCCCCATTGTCAATAATTGCTGGCACTTTGATAAAGCCATCTTCTTTTTCTGGTACATTTCTCAACAATTCATCGCGATCCCAACCAGCACTTGCTCGGTCTTGTCGCATAACGTTCACTGTTTCAACCACATTTGATGTAAATGGAACACCTTCTGTATCAACTTCCTCAAGCATTTCCACCATATCAATGATTTTCCCTAATTGATCAGTAAAACTTGCAAGTTCTTCATCTGCGAACGCAAGTTTTGCTAATTTGGCAACGTGTTTTACTTGTTCTTCACTGATCGCCATACTACCCCTTCTTTCTAAACGAGTTAAAAACTTTGCTCTCTATTTTAACATAAGTGATTCCCATCTGAAATTGTTTCTTGAAATTTGTCTGAAAAAAATCAGATTTTCTTAATTAAAATGACTGTCAGCTAATGCTTCTGCCATTTTTTCTTCTGACCATACGTCGATTCCTAGTTCTTGTGCTTTGGTCAGCTTACTACCAGCGTCTTCACCTGCAACCACGATATCGGTTTTCTTAGACACACTGCCAGTAACCTTACCTCCAAGATTTTCAATGGTTTCTTTTGCTTCTTCACGCGTAAAACGAGTCAATTTCCCTGTTAAAACCACTGTTTTTTCTTTAAAAGGCGAGTCGATCGTTTCGATCTGTGAAGAGCGAATCCCTTTATACTCAAAGTTGACACCTGCTTGTTTTAGTTCGGACATCAAGTCATGGACCTCTTCATTACTGAAATAAGTCACTACGCTATCAGCAATCGTATCGCCGATCGTGTCTAAAACAATGATCGATTCAAAGTCACTTTTACTTAATGTTTCCAGATCGCCAAAATGCTCTGCTAATATCTTCGCTGCCTTGGAGCCGACGTGGCGAATCCCTAAGCCAAATATCAATCTTTCGACCGAATTATCCTTACTATCGTGGATCGCTGTCAATATATTATTGGCTGATTTTTCTTTGATTTTATCTAACGTCAGCAATTCCTCTTCCGTTAGCTTGTAAAGATCAGCCACATCTGTAACTAGTTGTTTATCATACATCTGTGCCAATACTCTTGGTCCTAGGCCATCGATATTCATGGCGTTACGTGAAACAAAATGATTCAATCCTTCTTTGATTTGGGCTGGACACTTCGGATTGATACAACGAAGAGCAACCTCTTCATCAAGATGAACTAATTCACTATGACAGATCGGACAATGTGTTGGTAAAACATAAGGTTCGCTATCAGCAGGTCGTTGATCCAACACGACTTGTGCTACTTCAGGGATAATATCTCCTGCTTTATAGATACGAACAATATCGTTTAACCTTATATCTTTTAACTTGATGTAATCACCGTTATGCAGACTTGCTCGACTAACTGTCGTGCCAGCCACTCGTACCGGAGTCATAATCGCTGTAGGTGTCACAACACCAGTCCGCCCAACCGTCCATTCGATTTCTTCGATCTTCGTTTCTACTTCTTCCGGTGGGAATTTATATGCTGTTGCCCAACGAGGTGCTTTGACAGTAAAACCTAATTGGTCCTGTAAAGAAAAATCATTCACTTTGATGACGATTCCATCAATTTCATAGGTTAAGTCCATTCGTTTTTCATGGTATTCTTCAATAAATGACCAAACTTCATCAATCGAATGACATAAACGCTTTTCGTGATTCGTATGGAAACCGATCTGTTCTAATTCTTCTAAAGCATCATATTGGGTTGTTGCTTTCATCGGTCCAAAATCCGCTACCGTATATAAAAAAGTATCCAAATTACGTTTTGCAGTAATTTTAGAGTCCAGTTGTCTCAGTGATCCTGCAGCTGCATTTCGAGGATTTGCAAAAATATCTTTTCCTTCTGCTTCTCTTGCTTGATTTAATTGCACAAATGATTTTTTGGGCATAAAACATTCGCCGCGGACTTCGATACTGATAGCATCTTTCAACTTCAATGGGACAGAACGAACTGTTTTTAGATTTTCTGTGATATTTTCGCCAACCGTCCCATCTCCTCTTGTTGCACCACGAACAAATTCGCCATTTTCATAGCGCAAGGAAACCGATAAACCATCAATTTTTAACTCACAGCAGTAATCAACAGGGCGACCAATTGCTTTTTGGACACGTTGATCAAAGGCAAAGAGTTCGTCTTTGCTAAATACGTCATTCAAACTATAAAGCGGAATATCATGAGTCACTTTTTCAAAGCCACTGAGAACTTTCCCCCCTACTCGCTGAGTTGGTGAATCCGAAGTGATTAAATCAGGATATTGCTCTTCAATTGCTACTAATTCAGCATATTCTTGATCATAAACATAATCTTCGACAGTTGGTTTATCTTCAACATAATATTCTCTGGACCAACGATTTAACCGAGATCGTAGTTCTTCTGCTCGTTTTGCAGCTTCATCAATTGTCATTTCATGTTCCATCGTTTATCCCCCCTGTTTAAACTTTTTCAATTGGCGCAAATGCTGCTAACAACCGTTTCACACCTTGACTAGGAAATGCCACGTCCAATTCTAAATCTTTGGCAGTACCATTTACCCTTACCACTGTTCCGATCCCCCATTTTTTATGGTTGACTTTATCACCTGCTTTCCAGCTATTGCTTTCTCCACCAGTTGCTGTTTTTGAAGAAACAACAGTTGTTACTGGTTGTTTGTAGGCTGGTTTAGCTGTTCTGCTCGTAAAAGGACTCGTTTGTTTTGGCGTTGGCCGCATGCCTTGGACTTCTAATAATTCTTGATCGATTTCTTCTACAAAGCGAGAAGGTCGATTATATTGCGTCCTGCCATATAAGGTACGGGAAAAAGCATTGGTCAGGTAGAGTGCTTCTTCTGCTCTCGTGATCCCGACATAAGCAAGTCTTCGTTCTTCTTCCAATTCGCTTTCTTCCATCAAGGCTCGTGACAATGGGAAAACCCCTTCTTCCAACCCAATCAGAAAGACGACTGGAAATTCAAGACCTTTTGCGGCATGCAAAGTCATCAATGTCACTTGGGTAGTTTCTTCTTCTAAATTATCGATGTCAGAAACTAAGGCCAAGTCATTTAAAAATACAGTTAATTTTTCTTCTGGTGCATCCGCATTTTCTTCATTTTGTTTTTCAAATTGTTTATCAAATTCTTGAGTAACGGTTAAAAATTCTTCCAAGTTTTCGATTCTTGCTTGTGATTCTAAAGTATTTTGAATTTTTAAGTCTTCTAGATACCCACTACGTTCTAAGATTTCTTTTGTCAGTTCGGTCACTGTTAGATAGGGAACCATTTGTGTGACGTCATTGATCATATCGCCAAAAACTGCTAATTGTTGACCGGCTTTTCCACCAATGTTAGTTAAATCAACATTTTGCGCCGCTTCAAGGAGTGGCCATTGGTGGATCGTCGCAAAACTTCTTAATTTCTCGATTGAGCCAGGTCCGATCCCGCGTTTAGGCGAATTAACGATCCGTTCAAAACTGATTGAGTCTTGAGGATTCGCAATCACATTCAAATACGCTAAAATATCCTTAATTTCTTTACGGTCGTAGAACTTATGTCCGCCCACCATTTTATAAGGAATATTCGCTTTTAGTAAGGTTTCTTCCATCACACGAGACTGAGCATTGGTTCGGTACAAAATCGCAAAGTCGCCATAATTTCGTTGATTTTCACGAATTTGCTCTTGCATACGATCCACGATGAAACGTGTTTCATCTCGCTCGTTATCTGCACGGTAGTAAGTGATTTTATTTCCTTCCCGGTTTTCTGTCCAAAGATTTTTCGGCTTTCGATTGCTATTATTTTCGATCACTTGGTTGGCAGCACTTAAAATTGTTTTAGTCGAACGGTAGTTTTGCTCTAATAAAATGACTGTGGCATCCGGATAATCTTTTTCAAAATCCAAAATATTTTGCATATCAGCGCCACGCCAACCGTAAATACTTTGATCAGCATCCCCCACAACACATAAATTTTGGAATCTTTGGGCGAGTAGATTAACTAAAGTATATTGTGCATGGTTCGTGTCTTGGTATTCATCCACATGGATGTAATGGAATTTATTTTGATAATAAGTCAAAGAATCTGGATGCTCTTCAAATAACCGAATGGTATTCATAATCAAGTCATCAAAATCCATACATTGGTTATATTGTAATTCTTTTTGATAAGCTACATAACACTTAGCTGCAATTTCTTCATAGTAGCTTCCTTGCAACTTGGCAAACTCCTGAGGGTTTTGCAAGTTGTTTTTTGCTTGCGAAATCGTTCCAAGTATACTTCTTGGATCGTATTTTTTCGGATCAATATTCAATTCTTTTAAGATACGTTTCATTAAAGACAACTGTTCAGAAGAATCGATAATAGTAAAATTTCGGTTGTAACCGATAAAATCGACATCTCTTCTTAAGATACGCACACACATGGAATGGAAAGTCGATACCCAAACATCTTCGCCACCATATTCTAAAATGGCATTTACCCGCTCCTTCATCTCTTTAGCGGCTTTATTGGTAAAAGTAATCGCTAGGATGTTCCACGGATTTACTTCCTTTTCTTCAATCAAATAAGCAATTCGGTGGGTCAAGACCCTCGTTTTCCCACTACCTGCACCGGCCATCAATAATAGTGGTCCCTCGGTATGAAGAACCGCTTCTTTTTGTCGAGGATTCATCCCATTCAATAATTCACTTTTGGATGACATTTACAACATCCTTTCTTTTATCAATCCGTTTAATTATAGCATTTCCCCAGCTTTCATTAAAGCATATATTATCTATGAATAGGGTAGTAATAACCGCAATCTGATCACTGCAAGCGAAATGAAAATTTGTTTGCAAAGCGATGAATTTGCAATGAAAAAAAATTTCTTTTCTTTTCCTCTTGTAAAAAAGAAAAAATCACGCTAAATTAAATTGAAACGAGGGATTAGCAATGAAAACAAAAACATTATTTAAACATGTCGACAAAACACAACTATATTATATTTTAAAAGGGGTCTTAGTTGGGTTGCTCACTGGCGGTATCGTTAGCATTTTTCGCTTGGCGATTGAGAAATTTGGTGAATTGACCGAACAAGTTTACCTTCATAGTCAACAAGAACCTTTATATTTAGCATTTATCTTAGCAGCTTCAATTATTATTGCTATTTTTGTGGGATTTCTTATCAAAAGCGATCCCGATATTAAAGGAAGCGGCATTCCCCAAGTTGAAGGACAATTACAAGGAGAATTAACAGTCTCATGGTTTTCTGTTCTATGGAAAAAATTTATTGGAGGCGTGTTATCGGTTGGTTCCGGTTTATTCTTAGGTCGAGAAGGTCCATCAATCCAGTTAGGCGCAGTGGTGGGTGAAGGAACAAGCCAATTATTAAACAGCTCTTCGGCTGAAAAGAAAATTCTTATCTCTAGCGGAGCGAGTGCGGGATTAGCAGCAGCATTTAATGCACCGATTGCTGGGTTATTATTTGTTTTAGAAGAAATCCATCATTCTTTCTCTCCATTAGTTTGGCTGACATCCTTTACATCAGCGATCACTGCTAATTTTGTGTCACTTTATTTTTTCGGTTTGAAACCTGTATTGTCTCTAGGAAAAATTCCGTCTTTACCGTTAAAATATTATGGTTTTTTAATTATTCTAGGTATTATTCTCGGTGTGCTAGGGTATATTTATCAGATCGTTTTGCTTAGCTTACCAAAATTTTATCGAAAGCTGCCGATTCCTGCACACTTTCACGGAATCGTTCCTTTTCTTTTAGTTTTGCCGATTGGCTATTTTTGGCCAACAATCCTAGGGGGCGGAAACCAGATCATCATCACTTCAGGACATGCCTTTTACCCATTAACATTGATTGCAGGTCTGTTTATCTTACGGTTTTTCTTTTCTATGGTTTCATATGGCGCCAGTTTACCGGGCGGGATTTTTTTACCAATCCTAACTTTAGGTGCGCTGATTGGAGCATTTTATGGAGGGGCTTTAGTGAACTTAGTTGGTATGAATCCGATTTATGTCAAAGACTTTCTCGTGATTGCGATGGCAGGTTACTTTACAGCAATCGGAAAAGCCCCGTTGACTGCAATTATCTTAGTAACGGAGATGGTCGGTTCTTTGAATCATTTGATGCCTTTAGGTGTCGTTTCACTCTTCGCTTACGTTAGCAATGATTTATTAGGAGGCAATCCGATTTACGAATCTTTACTCGAGCGATTGATTCAACAAGAAAAACAACCAATATTAGTCGGCAAAACAACCTTTGATTTTCCAATCACTGCGGAAAGTACATTGGATGGACGAATGGTCAGAGATTTCAATTGGCCAAAACATATGTTACTCGTTTCCATTATTAGAGGAAATAAAGAGATTTTAACTCATGGGGATACAATCATGAATGTTGGCGACATTTTAGTCATCTTAACCGATGAACGTCATCTTTCAAGCGTACGGAAAACGATTGTTGCTCGCTCTTCGATTTTAACGACGAAACAAGCCTTTTAGGCAATAAAAATTTGCTCTTACGATTAGCCAGTATGCTAGTAGTAAGAGCAAATTTTTATTTTATAGGGAAATACAACCAGTATCTTTATCTTTAAAAAAACTTTTCATCTTATTCTCTTTCTTTATTTCCCCAAAAATACTTCACTGTAATTGTTACTCCTACAAGGAATATTCCTAAGAAACTAATCATTAAACTGTCTGTGTCCGTTGTTTTGGGGAAGGTACTCATCGTTTTTACTTCTGTTTTAATCACATAACCTGGTTTTTGAGCCCCTGCACTTTCTTGCTGGTCATTTGGCAGTTCGGCATCAATTCCAAGTGATCCTTTTACGTCAAGTGTTGCCTTCATATTATCCCTTCTAACTTTTTTAATCAGTTTAAGGCGCTGCTGTCCAAGATACAGCATCTAATTGCAACGTCAAATTGAACGTTGGTGTACTCTTGGTTGCTGTGGTAGAAGATACTGTTCCAGCATAGTTGAAGGTGGTCGAAAAAGCATTATTTGCGGTACCATTTGCAGTTAGTTTTCCTTCATTGTTTGCTAATGTAAAGAGTTTGACTGGTGTCGTCGCAAAATCTGTGAGTGTTCCTGCGGCGATCAAGGAAGTGTTCGTTGCTGCTGGAGAAACAAGATTTAGACTAGAAATTTCTGTAATACTTTCGGCATTTGTTTGCGCGAAATCTGCAATGGATACATCAACTGGACGTCCCGATTTATTTTCAATAGTATAGGTTGGAGATTCAATATCATTTCGCCCGCTTACGTTATAGAATATGGTCGCTGTATCTAATGTCACATTGATCCAATTGTCATGACTTTCCTCAATCGCTTCTTCTGGATCTGTGTTATCTAATCCAATCGTACCATTGATTTGAATATCGGCTTGGTCAACACCAATCACGTCTTCCGCTTGAACCATTGCGGGCGCAACAAATCCAACAAAACTCCCACTAAACAACATACTTACAAGTACTTTTTTCATCATATCAATAAACCCCTTTTATTTTTTATTCAACTGTTAATGTAACTCCTGCAGCCACTTGACCTTTTTTTCGTTGGTGTCTGGGTCATACAAACTAAATAAAGCAACTGATGGATACTCCCCCTTTTCTAATGCCTGTTCCAACGTGACATTTTTTATTTCATACCCGGGCTGAATCGCACCGGAAGTATAAACAAGTTGATTGTTCTTTTTTTCTCTAATTTCTACATTGATCGGATAGCCATTTTCACTGGGATTTTTTATCATCAATTCGCCGCTCCCTGTTTGTCGATCGATTTTCGCTTCAGGTGAGATAACTAAATTGAATTTGCTTTTATCTACTGCAACCTGTGCCATTTTTTTCTTTTCAGAGTCAGAGATTTTTTGGGCATCTTTCCCAGCGGGTAAAAATTCGCCACTAACAATAGTAACGGGCTCTGGTTTTGCTTGAAGATAATAGCGGTACACTAGCCAGCCACTTAGCAACAACAATAATCCTAGTAGAATGAGTAGTACCTGTTTTTGTTTTTTCCGTTTTGTTTCTTCCATTGCTTTTCTCCTTTATTCTTTAGCTGATAGTTGATAAGTAAAGGCATAACTAGGATAATATTTTTGTAAAATGTTTCCTGAAAATTCTCCAGCTAAATAAAGTTCAATTGGTTCTGTTAAAAAAGGGGCAATTTCCAATCTGTCCACATTATTTTGCCCGACAACCAACGGTCCCATCGTTGTCCCATCAGTGGCAACAAGATTAAGAATCAACTCGTTATGATTTCCGCCAGAAAATTGATTGACTAGCACAACTGATGAATCAGCTGTAAGATCTTGAACCGTGCCAATCGTAAAATCAATGGGATAGTTACTCGAACTAATGATTGGTTTGGTCGAAGATGCCGTGTCGAATGCACCTTCTGTTTTCGATTCAAATATCATTTCTAAAGGTACTTCCACACTTAATGGACTTTTGACTACTTCCACCTGTTGTTCTACCCAAAGGCTTTCAGTTAAATAGGCTTGAAGTTCGGGATCATCGTTGACGGCACCAGCTATTTTTGTATAGACAAAATAAGTTCCAGCTGGTAGTTTTTCTTTTGTCCATGTCATTCCCGCGGTTTCTTCGACTGCGATCATCCCATCTGTATTTTCATCAGCAAGCTCAACTTGTTGTTGTGCTTCCTCAGTCGTTAAATCGGTTTCACTCCAAAGTTGTTTCGTACTTAATTTAAACGTCGTTGCCTTTCCTATCCGACTGGCTGGCTCATAAGCATTGATCGTAGTGTCTAATTGACTTTGTCCGACCGCTACACTCGGCTGTGCTTTCCAATCGGTAATATTGATTTTTTTTTGATAGATTGCTTGTTTTAGAGCTGTATTTGTAAAGTAACTGTCATTTAATGTAGCTGTACCAGCTCCTACTACTTCCTTTTTTTGTAAACTTTGATCAGTTGCTAAATAGCTAAATTGATAGCCTCCTATTTCTCCTGCTACTCCATCGATCCGGTTAAATGTCATATTTCTAGCAAACAAGCCGTTGGTATTAGAAGTATTTTGAAAACGAACAAAATCGGGCTCATCCGCATTCATTACAACATTTCCATTTGAATTGAATCTGCCTTGGCTGATCATTGAAGTTTGTGAATTAGCGCCAAAATTGATTTCTGCTGCTTGACCATTCGTAAAATTCATTGGCTTGTTACCTGTTTGTTCATACAAAAATTTAGCATTTTGACCAATCGTAAAAATTAATCCTGTCCCATCATAAGAAAAATAATCTTTGCTTGATGTCAATTGCACATTCGCATTTTCTTCAAGAGTGACTCGTATTTTCCGATCACCCGATCCGCCAGAAGCTGAACCATAAAACAAAGCGAGATTCGTACTCGTTTGGTGGTTGATAATCGTCGTCGAATCTTTCGCAAATGTAATGTTGTTTCCTTCCATGAACTCTTCGCTGTTTGCTCCTGCTTCACTGACAAATTCATTTTTCCCCTCAAAGGTGAAGGTGGATTCTGTATGCCAAGCTAGAAGTGGTTGCGCCCCGGTCTTGCCATAATAATTGACGTTTTCAAAAACCGCGTCAAATGAGAGGACAGATAAACTTCCAGCCCCTAAGATCCCGTAGTAAGATTGGTTGCCATAGATAACGCCATTTTCATCAGTTAGTGTCGCGCTTCCAAAATTCATGTTTTTCATTTTGATTCTTAATCCACTAATCTTCACTCGATAGCCAGTATTCGAAGCGGTTGAGTTGGAAGCGTTGGTATATAGCATATGATGATTTTGACCATCGATCTCGACATTTTTATAAAACTCAAAAACATCCGCATCTGTATACACGATGTCTGCTGTCAAAGCAACATAATAGGTTCCCGAACCTGAATCATTATTGATCTCACTCATTACCCTAATTAATTCATCTGCTGTTGCTGCAGTATAAGGACTTTCTAATGTTCCTTCTCCAACCAAAGGACTAATTGCACCAATTTCGTCGGACAGTTCAGCGTTTTCTGCTAACACTTATTTTGTTTCTTCGCTGCTTGTTGATGCTTCGGTGATTTCATTATTGACATCTTCATGGGATTCTTCCGTAGTTGTCTCAAAGGAAACGGAGTACTCATCACTTGTGCTCGTTTGCACATTGTCATGGAGATTTACACTATTCTCAGCATTTTCTTGTGCATCAAAGTCATTGACTGGGACAATACTAGCACAAAGAATAAAGAGCGATAAAACAACCCATTTTGTACTTTTTTTCATATTCCCCTCCTCTATAACCATTCTTTTTTTATATAAAAGCGCTTTTGATTAACGTTAGATTACAAAAAAATGATACTATACACATTTATATCCGTCAATAAATAACTAATTTCTAATCACAAATCCTATATTTATGCATCTATTGATCAATTTCGCTTTCCATTTTTTAATTTTCAAAAAATTTGCATTTAATCTCACAAAAAAACCTTCTTACGAAAATTATTGTTAAATTCCGTAAGAAGGTCTCATATTTATAAATTGAAAATTATGCTGTTGTTACTGTTGGTGATTTTCTTAGTAAACCATAAATCACACCAGAAACGATTGCACCAATAGCGATGAATGCTAAGTACAAGACTGGATGACTTAACAAGAATACAACGAAAATCCCACCATGAGGAGCAAGTAATTTGATACCGAAAGCACCAACTAAACCACCTGTTAAAGCAGAGCCAATAATGAAACTTGGAATGGCGCGGATCGGATCAGCTGCTGCAAACGGGATCGATCCTTCTGTTACAAAGGACAAGCCCATCACAATATTCGTTAGACCAGCATCTTGATCTGTTTTACTAAATTTATTTTTAAATAAACGAGTAGCAACAAAAATTGCTAATGGTGGAACCATCCCACCAGCCATAACAGAAGCCATCACGACACTACCGCCAGTCGCAACAGTTGTTGCTAGCGTAGCTGTACCGAAAACATAAGCCGCTTTATTAATTGGTCCACCTAAGTCAGCAGCCATCATTCCTGCAAGTAAAGCTCCAAGTAACGCAGCGTTTGAACCGCTCATGCTTGTTAAAAATCCGTTCAATGCATCATTGATTGCTTTCATCGGTACATTAACCAACAACATCAAGAAACCGGTAATCAACAACCCAAACACGGGATAAAAGAGAATCGTTTTGATTCCGTCTAATGATTTAGGTAATTTCTTGAATAGTTTGCGCAAGAACACAATGACATATCCAGCTAAGAAACCGCCGATCAAAGCTCCTAAGAAGCCTGCACCGCCAGTATTAGCTAATGCACCAGCAGCAAAACCAACAATCAAACCAGGGCGATCCCCGATACTTGAAGCAATAAATCCAGCAAGAACTGGTAACATGAAACCAAAAGCAGCTTGACCGATTTGGTTGAACCAGCTGGCAATTTGATTATAATTCCCAAGGTTTGCAAGCTGATCTTGTGGTACACCCATAAATTGGTCTACCATGAAAGAAAGAGCAATTGCAATCCCACCGCCAATAACAAACGGTAGCATATGAGAAACACCATTCATCAAATCTTTATAGATTCGTTGACCGACGGTTCCTTCTGCATTTCCTTCATCAGAACCAGTATCTTTCCCTTGTCCATGATAAACTGGTGCAGTACCGCTTAAAGCAAGATTGATCAGTTCTTCTGGCTTACGAATCCCGTCGCTAACCGGACGATTGACAAGTTCTTTCCCGTCAAAACGATCCATGGCAACTTTTTTATCTGCAGCTACGATTACACCATCCGCACGAGCGATGTCTTCAGCTGTCAATAAGTTTTTAACGCCTTCTGATCCGTTTGTTTCAACTTTGATCTCTACGCCCATTTCTTTCGCTTTTTTCTTCAAAGCATCTTCCGCCATATAAGTGTGGGCGATTCCTGTTGGACAAGCAGTTACTGCAATAACAAACTTGCTCTTAGGATCAACGGTTGCAGCTTCAGCTTGTTTTGCCTGTTCTGCTTTTTCTTCCGCAGCTTTTTGATCTTCCGCTGTTTGGAATAATTCTTGTACAGCTTCTGGTGAATCTGCTTCTTTTAATTTTGCAACAAAATCTGGATCCACTAAAAGGCGGGATAAAGCAGCTAACGCTTGTAAGTGTGTATCATTTGCGCCTTCTGGAGCTGCGATCATAAAGAATAGGTAAGTCGGCTGACCATCTAATGCCTCATAATCGACCCCTTTGTTACTTTTAGCAAATAGTACGGTTGCTTCTTTTACTGCTGCATTTTTTGCATGAGGCATCGCAATGCCGTCACCTAGTCCGGTAGAAGTTTGCGCTTCTCGTGCTAAAATCCCCTCTTTATAGGTTTCAATATCTGAGATTCTTCCGGCAGCAAACATTTTTTGGACCATTTCATCAATTGCGCCTTTTTTATCAGTTGCTTGTAGGTCCATGATCATTGCATCTTTGATCATTAAATCTTTGATATTCATGATAATCCTCCTGAAAACGAATCTATTTTTGTTATCTCAACTTCTGGTAACAGTTCATCAATCAATGCTCTATAAGCTAAATCATCAGAAAATGCTGTCGCACTTCCACAAGCGACTCCCCATTTAAATGCTTCCACTGGATCTTGATTTTTGCTATAAGCACCAATAAATCCAGCAATCATTGAATCTCCTGCACCAACCGAGTTTTTTAACGGGCGAACTAATACGTTTGATCGGTAAGCACCTTCATTAGTAAATAACAAGGCACCATCTCCCGCCATTGATATCAAGACATTTTGTGCCCCTTCAGCTAATAGTTTCTTACCATATGGCAAAATCTCTTCCACACGATCAAAGTGTGTCTGATATAATTCGGCTAATTCATGGTTATTAGGTTTGATCAACAATGGTCTTTTAGCAAGAGAATTTTTTAGATCATCCCCAGTTGTATCAATCACAAAGTCTGCTTCTTTTTCACGAATGATCTCAATCAATTCTTGATAGAACCCTTTTCTTAAGCTGGCAGGAGTACTACCAGATAAGACAACGATGTCCCCTTTGTTTACAACACTTAGCGCTTGCTTGAATGATTGGATTTCTTCATCTGAGATCGTTGGGCCTAAACCATTGATCTCCGTTTCAGAATCAGATTTTAATTTGATATTGATCCGAGTATCTGATTGAACTGTTGTAAAAGAAGTTTGGATTGTTTCTTTTTCCAACCACTCTGCGATAAAGTTTCCTGTAAAGCCTCCTAAAAAGCCAAGGGCTGTCGAATCAGAGTCAATTCTTTTCAAAATTCGAGAAACATTGATCCCTTTTCCGCCAGGAACTTTAAAGTCTTCTTTCATTCGATTCAATTCCCCGATTTTTAACCCATCGACACGTACGATAAAGTCAATCGACGGATTTAATGTTACTGTATAAATCATTGTATAGCTGCCTCCTTGATAGTTGTCCGTTCCCGATAATCGGCAACAAATTCCAATGGACAACGTTCGGTTACGATCGTAGCTGCTTCTAAAGGTGCCACAGAAGTGAAACTAAGCTTGTTGAACTTAGAATGGTCAATCAGGACGAAACTTTCTTCCGCATTTGCCATTGCTAGACGTTTCACGGCTGCTTCTTCCGGATCTGGCGTTGTAAATCCACGGTTCAAGTCAACACCGTTCATTCCCATAAACACTTTATTAAAATAGAAATTTTTTAACTGGCTGATTGTACTATTTCCTAGTACAGCATTTGTTGATAATTTAACTTGTCCACCTAATATGATGGTGGGAAGTTGCAAATCAACCAAACTAGCTGCATGTTTCACTGAATTAGTTACTACCGTTACCTTTTTCTCTTGCAAATATGGGATCATTTCTAACGTCGTGGACCCAGCATCTAAATAAATAACGTCATCGTCATTGATTAATTGAGCTGCTAATCGAGCGATTGTTTGTTTTTCTTGAACGTTTTTGAGCGTTTTTTCACTCATATTCTGTTCAAACCCTAAAAGTTGCCCTTTTTTCGCGCCACCATGGATTCTTTCTAACAGACCATCATTCTCCAACTCTTGCAAATCACGTCTAATCGTTGATTCAGAAGCGTTTAGAAGTGTTACTAAATCTTGAGATTTCACTATTTTATTTTGTTCTAACAAGTGTAGTATTTTTTGTCTGCGCTCTTCTGTAAGCATTTCCACGATCACCTCACGACATATAGTAGCATAATTCTTTTTATTAATCAATAAAAATCATCCAAAAACATTCATAGACAATCTAAAACATTCAAAAAAGAGTCTGAACTTTCAACTGGTCCAGACTCTTGATTGGTTGTAAAGAAGTACGAACGGTATTCGCTGTACGATTCTTCCACAACCTTTTATATGCTTTATTTTCTATGCACTAAATAATAGTACCTTCCTAATCCAATGAACATAATGATAAAGCCCAAAATTGATCGTACAGGGATGTTTGGAAGAAAGAACATCAAAAAAGCTACAAATGCTGTAGGTAACATGACCCGATAATATAAGTGTTTATCCATGTGATCACCTCAAATTTTTTGTAATTTCGCAAATTTGTTTAACTTTGGATAATCATAGATTTCTACTCTAAGATGATTTACACCTTTTTTCACGTCAAAGCTTAAACGTCCTCGTCTTTTTCTTATTCGCTTAAACTGAATATCTGATAGTTTTTCGCGAATTTCATTCAATGGGAGCTGTGTCAAATTTTCAGTAGGTACGTATAATCGTAAAGTAACTAAATATTCTTGATATTTTTCATCGTCAACTGCGATCTCTAAATATTCTTTTATATAGTAGCAATAAGCTTCGATCCCATCATCTAAAGAAATACGGGGATCAATCACTTTGTAAAACATCATCTGCGCCCGCTGCTCATCTACCCAAGGAAAATAAGCTTGTGTATTCAACCGCCCTCTTACTCGCTTTTCGTGGTATTCATCGTTGACAAAATTATAACTTCGAGTAACGAAGAACGTCGCATCCTTTTTCTGAGTCGGTTGCATTCTTTCATTTTGGTATTGAACAGATTGAATACTTTGATCGGTATAAGCATACTCAATGTACGGGGCTTTCAAAAGCCCAACACCATTGTCCCAAGAAAGATGATCAAATCCCAATTGGTCGCGATAATAGGTCTGAAAATGTCGATTCGTTTCCTCAGCCCATTTGAAAGGGTCACGATATAATTGAATACAGATCACACCATTTTGTTTCTCTTTTACAAATTCCACTTGTTGGACATCTAAAAATACTTGTTTCGGAATGATGCGATAGTAGTAAGAGCTGTAATACATTTCCCAACAAGAAGTAAAGCATAATCCCTCGTGAGATAGATCGTAACCAGGCAATTGATTACAATCAATCACAACCGCTCCCGATCGTTCTCTCATCTTTGACAACTTATCAATAGCTTCTTGTGTTTCAAACTTCAACCGTTCTTCAATTTCTTTAATATTATGATACTTAAATTCATTGTATGAACGTAAGTAAGCAAATACGCCATTTTTATCCATTTTAAGCTGGATATAATCTCTGATCACCGATTCATGTTGTAAGAAAATATTCTTCTCCAAAATATTCTTAATGATCAATTGTTGACCATCAAAATGAAAACGACACTCATTCCTTTCATTTTTTACAGTCAGCCAACCAAATGCGAACTGAGATTCCTGCATTGCTTCCTTTTTAAAGGTTGTCCATTCAAATATTCGTGCTGTCTGACGAGAAGTCTGAAAAAACGAGGGACTAAACATCATCCGAATAAAAAAGAACCAATCTTCCAATTCATTTTCTCTTTGACTTTGATTCAAATCGGTTAATTGAATCGTCATTAATAATTGTTGTTCTTCCACTATACTCTCACTCCTTTCAAAGTATTTTATAATTAAATTATAACCAAGCATAAGAAAAAACTAAAATTTAACGACTTCCAATTATTTTAGTAACTATCCATGGTAGAATAGAAACAAATAATCAAAGAGGTGAATAATTTGGGGCTTAAATTTGAACGTACAGATAATCTTGATAAATTATTTGAATCCTTTGCTGTTGATCCAGAAAAAACAGTTACTTCAAAAGAAGAAATCGATCGCTTTTTGAAACCAAAAAATGACGAAAAAAAAGAACAGACAAAAAAATAGAAAAAAACTAGTAGCAAGCGAATGTTCTCCTCTTTGAGTCCTTCGTCTGCTACTAGTTTTTTATTCTGAAATTGCTTCTTCAATTGCCTGCCAAGCTTCTTCTTTTCCTTGCTTTGTGACAGAAGAAAATAAAATAAACTGATCATTATTATCAAAATCCAACGCTTTTTTGATTTCACTTTCATGCTTGTTCCATTTTCCTCGTGGTATCTTATCCGCTTTAGTCGCTACGACAATCACTGGAATATCGTAATATTTCAAAAATTCATACATCTGGATATCCTCTTGGGAAGGTTTGTGACGTAAATCGACTAAAGAAACGACTGCTCGCAACTGCTCTCTGGTCGTAATATATGTTTCGATCATTTTACCCCATTTTGCACGTTCAGTCTTTGATACTTTGGCATAACCATAACCAGGGACATCGACAAAGTGTAACGCATTTTCAATCAAATAAAAATTCAATGTTTGGGTCTTACCTGGTTTTCCCGAAGTGCGAGCTAAATTCTTTCGGTCAATCAACGTATTGATAAAAGAAGACTTTCCGACATTTGAACGCCCTGCTAAAGCAATTTCTGGTAAATCAGATTCTGGGTATTGTTTTGGTGCAACTGCACTAATCACTATTTCTGCTTGATGTACTTTCATAAAATCTCTCCTAAAAAAGGTCGTTGAAGAAGAAAGGAACTCTATCGAGATGAGAGAAGACTGTTTAATATCACTTTATTAAATAATCTCTGATATACGAAGAGTCGCTTCTTAAACGCCGTGTAACAGGTTGCGAGAAGCATGAATTGATTCGTTCCTTAAAGAAAAAAATCTCGAAACAGCTTCTCATGTTTTGAGGTTTTTTGATTTCATTCTAAGATTCAACGATCGAAAAACTGCAGTTGATTGCGGAAAGTACGTTTTTACATAAACGAAAGTCAGCTTCCCTATTTGTCGATTTTGAGTAATCACAACGTTGAATCGCCTGCTGTCAATAGAATGCCTTAATCATTAATCAATAGTTCGATAAAAAGACAAAGCTGCCGCAAAAGCAATAACTAACTTTCACGACAGCACTCCAGCTTCTATCTGCTTTTATCCCGCTTTTTTCTCAGAATCTTTATAAACGACAGTCGGTTCTCCTGTTAATTCAGCAGCTTCTTTCGTAATGATCACTTTTTCGATATTCTCATTAGATGGGATGTCAAACATAATATCCATCATGATTTCTTCGATGATCGAACGTAGTCCACGTGCCCCAGTATTTCGGGCAATTGCTTTTTCAGCGATTGCTGTTAATGCCTCTGGTTCAAATTCTAATTCCGTATTATCCAAAGCAAGTAATTTTTGGTATTGTTTGACCAAAGCATTCTTTGGCTCTGTCAAAATACGCACAAGATCTTCTGTCGTTAATTTTTCAAGTGCTGCCATTACTGGTAATCGACCAATAAATTCAGGAATCAAACCAAATTTCAATAGATCTTCTGGAATGATTTCTTGCATGACACTTTCGCCATCTGCTAATTTTTGATTTTTAGTCCCGAAACCGATTGTCTTTTCTCCTAGACGATTTTTAACAATTGTTTCAATCCCATCAAACGCACCACCTACGATAAACAAAACATTTGTCGTATCGATTTGGATAAATTCTTGATGAGGATGCTTCCGACCGCCTTGAGGAGGAACGCTGGCAACTGTTCCTTCTAAAATCTTCAATAAGGCTTGTTGGACACCTTCACCTGAAACATCTCGAGTAATTGAAACATTTTCGCTTTTACGAGCAATTTTATCGATTTCGTCAATGTAGATGATCCCTTTTTCAGCTCGTTCCACATTGTAATCAGCTGATTGCAATAATTTCAATAGGATGTTTTCGACGTCTTCCCCAACATAACCAGCTTCAGTTAAACTGGTTGCATCAGCGATCGCAAAAGGTACATTTAACGTTTTAGCTAATGTTTGTGCCAAGAAAGTTTTCCCTGACCCAGTAGGACCGATCAAGCAGATATTACTTTTTTGCAGTTCAACATCATCTGCATCTTCTTGGGATTGTTGATTAACACGCTTATAGTGATTGTATACTGCTACAGCTAATGAACGTTTCGCACGATCTTGACCAATCACATAATTATTTAAGACTTCCAAAATTTCTAATGGTTTTGGTACTTCTGTGAATTCACGTACCGCTTCTTCATAAAATTCTTCATCAATGATTTCTTTGCATAGGTCAATACATTCATTACAGATGTAGACCCCTGGACCAGCCACGATTTTTTTTACTTCTTCTTGTGTTTTCCCGCAAAAAGAACAACGTACGGTCTCATTGCCACTTGGATTATCATACATGGTCTTCACCCCTTAACTTGCATCATAAATGCAAGAAACTATCACAGACTTTACAGTCTTTTACTATCATACCATAATTCAAAAAAAAGCAAAAGCACTAAACAAAAACCAAAAATCGAAAATATGCAAAAAGAGGAAACCTCTCAGTTTCCTCTTTGATAAAATGCAATAAAAGATGATTATTTTGCTTCAGTAGCAGTTCCAGTAATCAAATCAATTGCTTTTTTCATTGTCACATCATGTTCCAACATATCTTCTGTTAACACTCGTTTGATTTGTTCGATTGGCATGTTGTATGTCTCAGATAATTCTTGGATTTCAGCGTTGATTTCTTCTTCTGTTGCTGCTAGTCCTTCTGCTTTAGCGATAGCTTCGATTACAAGATTTGTTTTTGTGCGTACTTCTGCTTCGCCTTCAAATTGTTTGTGCAAGTCTTCTTCTGTAGAACCAGTTAATTGGTAGTACATGTCAGGAGAGATTCCTTGACGTTGCATGTTGTTCAAAAATTCATCCATTGAACGGTGTACTTCATCGTGAACCATCACGTGTGGCAGATCAACGATTTCTGCATTTTCAACAGCTAAGCGGATTGCAGCTTCATCTTTTGCGTCTTCTGCTTCTTTTTCTTTTGCTTCTGTCAATTCTTTTAGATATTTTTCTTTCAATTCAGCTAATGTAGAAACTTCATCATCTACATCTTTTGCAAATTCGTCATCTAATTCAGGTACTTCTTTAGCTTTTACTTCATGAACCGTTACTTTGAACACTGCTTCTTTACCAGCAAGGTCTTCTGCTTGATAGTCTTCTGGGAAAGTAACTGTTACATCTAAGCTTTCACCTGATTTTTTACCGATCAATTGATCTTCAAAGCCAGGAATGAATGAACCAGAGCCTAGTTCTAGTGAATAGTTTTCACCTTTTCCGCCATCGAATGCTTCGCCATCAACAAAGCCTTCAAAGTCAATCACTACAGTATCGCCATTTTCTGCTGGAGCATCTTCTTTGATTACTAATTCTGCTTGAGCTTCTTGTTCACGTTTGATACGTTCTTCCACATCCGCTTCAGTAACTTCACGATCTTGTTTTTCAACAACTAAATCTTTATATTGACCTAATTTCACTTCAGGTTTAACTGTTACTTCAGCAGTGATCACCCAATCTTGCCCTTTTTCCATGCTTTCAACATCGATTTGAGGTTGTGATACAGGTTCGATACCTGCTTCTTTAACTGCTGCTTCATAGCTTTCAGGTAAGACAGCATTCAATGCGTCTTCATAAAGAGCTTCTTCTCCGTACATACGGTTGAATACTTGGCGTGAAACTTTCCCTTTACGGAACCCTGGTACGTTCAAGTTTCCTTTAACTTTATTAAACGCAGCTGTCAATCCTTTTTGAATTTCATCTTGCGCAATCGTAAATTTTAAAACACCATCGTTTGTGCCTTTTTTTTCAAATGTTGCAGTCATTTAGTTCCCTCCGAGTTTAGAAAATTCATTTTATACATCAAAAACGTTTCATGCATACCCTTAAATAGTACACTAACCCTTTCAAATTGTAAACATATTGAATGGTTAGAATCCACGTTTTTCATGACTTTTTTATCTGATAAGTGTCAACGGTCACTTTGAAAGAGTAGCATTTCCCTTAAAATATTTCCCCTTTTTTCTAGGAAATCTGCTTCCTCTGCTTCTGTTTGTCTATTATTATAGTTTGGATCATACATGCTAAGTGTATCAGCAAACCATTTTTGGGGATCACCGACATATGTATCATAAACAGGATAAAGAAGAGCGGATTGCATCATAAATTCTTCTTTTAGCACTGTACTAAGATAGGCATCTTGATCTTCATAAGCTTCTGCTAATCGCATTAATTGTTCATAAGCCTTCTGCTTTTCTGGTTTTGGTAATGTTGCAGGTATGACTTCTATAAACGTCTGATCCATCGTTAAATAAACAACTGGCTGGTGTTTCTTCACTTGCACGAGTGACTCTAACATTTTTGCTCGCACTAATAAGTGGATCTCTGGTAAGATAATCATTTTTTTGATTGTTTGTACCAATTCATGATAAGGCAACTCTTCAATCTCAGAAACAACCAAAAGTTGTTCTGCAGGTGGCATTGTCGGCATTTTTTCAACACTAAGATGAATCTTACGTATTTTTTGACGGTCATTTTGACTCGTGAAATTTTCTGCTTGTTGGATCTTCTCTACCATGAGTTGCTCAAATAAATCAGAAAAATCATAGCTGGCAATTAACTTGCGAGCATAAAGATAATCTTTTGTTTGGATCAGCAGATCAAAATAAAAAGCTGCCACTTTTTCATCTGTCAGGTAGTCATTTTCATAAGGAAACGCCTGATTCAGCGCTTCTTTTTTTTCATCTAGCTCAACTAAGCAAAGGACAAGTAGACGATTCGCCTCAAATGTTCCTTTAAGCTCCAATGCTCGTTGTAAAAATGTCTTTGCTTGTAAATATTGATGATCAGCTAATGCTTGTTGCGCTAGACGCATAAGATTTTCGTATTTATCAGGAAAATCAATCGGCTCCAATGTTCGTTCTCCCTTCGACTCTTTGCCAGTAAAATCATGAATAAAACTATAGTATCAAACATAAAAAAACATGACAATCTTTTTTAGATTGCCATGTTGAAAAAATAAAATGAATCAAGCATTAATTTCTTGATTAAAGGCTTTGACTAGATTTAGCGTGACTACACTCGTATTTGAAAAATAATCACCAATATGCTGTTTTCTTTGATTAAAGATTGTCGGTAAATAGCCAACAAAAAGTAATGGGAATTTCAAAATGAACCGACAAGCGCCTTCTCTCACCAGCACTGTTGTCCAACTCAAATCTGATTCATTAAAGCAAATCACACGAATCCCAAAAATCATTTTTCCAATCGTTTGACCATGATTTAATTTCGTGAATAAAATAAAATAACCAAGGTAAATCAGCAAAGCAGCAAAACCATAAATACTTAAATAAGAATCGGATACTTTTAACCAGTCTAAATTAGCCGCTGATCCAATGGTCAACCGTGTGATTGAGCCAATACAAATCAGATCCACAATAAAAGCGAAAAATCTTATCCAAAATCCTGCATAAAAATATTTAGGAAAGTCATTTACATTGATTTTTTCCTCTTTATCTTCGGTATACTGTTGCCATTGTTGTTGCTTTACTTTGATTTCACTTTCAGATAGTGGTTTTTCTTTAAAAGATTGAAGTACTTTTTGAGAAAAGCCTGGATCTGGACCCACAGCAGGACGATCTGCCTTGTTATGTGAAGTTAAATCTTCTGGTTGCTTCGTCATGCTTACTCACCTCCGTAATAATACATTGCCTTTGGTGATTGAACAGTTCCTTGATTTTCTAAGAAAGACAAGATTTGACTTGTTTCAGAAGCTTTTAAGCCTTGAAGCTGAGCAAGTTTCGAACCGAACCATGTGTTTGCAAAACCAGTAGTATTCGTTTCATATTCTACTAACTGAGCGTTTTCTAAATGTTGCTCACTTCTCATCGCTTTTAACGCGTCTTGTGGATACCCAATTTCATCCACTAATCCGACTGCTTTCGCCTGTTCTCCATCATAAATACGACCATCCGCAATTTTTCGGACTTCTTCTTCTGATTGATTTCGTCCAGTACTGACTACTTTGACAAATCGATTGTAGGCATTATCGATATAAGTTTGTAAGACTTTTTGATCTTCTGGCGTTTGTGGTCTAGTACTTGAACCCATATCTTTCAATGCACCACTTTTTACCGTCGTATCCTCGATTCCTAATTTTTCTAAAAGTCCAGAATAATTAAGACCTGACATGATGACACCAATGGACCCAGTGACTGTTTCCTCTGTTGCATAGATTTTATCTGCTTGGGCTGAGATATAATATCCGCCACTAGCAGCTGTATTTTTCATACTGACATACATTGGAATATTTCGTTCATTTCGGATATCACTGATTGTCTTAGCTATTTCTGCACTTTCATAAACACCACCACCAGGAGAATTGACTTCTAACATCATCCCTTTGATCGTTTTATCTTCTTTTATAGCATTTAATTGCTCCATAAACTTAGCGTGATTGTATCCTTCTGTTGCAAACAAACCTGATGTTCCATCACTAGTGATCGTCCCATCAACAGTCAATTTTACGATTTTTTCTGAACTATCTCCTTCTTCCAGAACCGTGGGCGATAATTCATTAGTGCCATATAATAAGCTATTCAAACCACTCATTTGCTTTTCTTCTTTTGAATTTGACGTCAGGCTAGATGATACCAACGAAACAACCAATAAGCCTGCCGCAATCAACACTGCTATCCAACGCTTTTTATTCATACTCTCCCTCGCTTAATATAAATTTTTGATAACGATCACTGTTTCTTTTTCTCCAGTTGCATTCATTTTTTCTGCTTTTTCGACTAATGTAAATCCATTGAACTTCTCTTTTGTCCACTCATCTTCTACTACGAATTGTTGCGCTTCTCCAATAGTCAACGCATCAGGCGCAATTTCTTGGATACTATCCCAACCAGTATCTAAAAAGATTTTGGTTTCATCATCCACTGTATTTACTTTTTCAAGTTCGGCCAACTGTTTTTTTAGCATGCCTAATGTCAAGACCGCGATATTTGATGCCATTTTTCATCCTCCTTCTTTTACTTACTCTCATATTGTACCGAAGTCTGCAAAAAGATGATAGTTAAAACTTCATTTCGATCCTCCCGCCACAACCATATAGACCAATTTTATTTTTTCTCTTTTTTATTGACAAACATCACACAACAACGTTATCATTTAAGAAGTTTCCAGAAAAATACTAAAAAGGAGTTTAGATATACCATTCTCATTTTAAGGAATAGCGCCTGGTCTGTAGTTACAGATGACGAGGAAAGGGTTTATCGAAATATTCGGCGGATGACCCTAGGGACTGCACTCTATAGGATCGATCAAAACCTATCTGTGAAGATAGAACAAAAATCGATTCCAGCAGCTGGAAACTTTCATAATGATTATATTATAGAAAGTAGGATGTTTTTTATGTGTGGAATTGTCGGAATGATTGGATTTGAAAACGTAACACCAGGATTGATCAATGGTTTAGAAAAATTAGAATATCGGGGATACGATTCGGCTGGAATCTTTGTTGCGAATGACGAAAATGATTTTTTGGTCAAAGCACAAGGTAGAATTCAGAACCTAAAGGATAAGCTAACAAACGAAACAGCAGGAACAATCGGAATCGGTCACACTCGTTGGGCAACTCATGGCGAACCTTCTCAAAAAAATGCGCACCCTCACACTTCTCAAAGCGGACGTTTTGTTCTTGTCCATAACGGTGTAATTGAAAACTTTGCTGAATTAAAAAATGATTATTTAGAAACGGATCAATTTTCAGGGGAAACGGATACTGAGATCATTGCTCATCTTATTGAATTTTTTGCAAATGAAGGACTGGATACAAAATCTGCCTTTGTCAAAACACTTCAATTAATCAAAGGTTCTTATGCTTTCGCATTAATTGATCGTACTCTGCCAGATCAAATTTTTGTTGCTAAAAACAAAAGCCCTCTCTTGATTGGTCTGGGAGACGGATTCAATGTTATCGCCAGCGATGCAATGGCTATGCTGGCTTATACGAAAGAATTTGTTGAAATTGAAGATGGCGAATTAGTGATCGTCACTAAAAATGAGATTTCAATCGAAACGATCTCAGGTCAACCAGTTGAACGAACTTCTTTTGAAGCACAAATTGATGCAGCTGATATTGAAAAGGGCACTTATCCTTACTACATGTTGAAAGAAATCGATGAACAACCGATCGTTATGCGAAAGATTGCCCAAACTTACGTGAACCATGAGAATGAAGTACTGATGGACAAACAACTTTTAGAAACAGCTAAAAACAGTGACCGTATCTACATTGTTGCTTGTGGAACGAGTTACCATGCTGGCTTAGTTGGAAAACCTATTTTAGAACAATTAACCCGTATTCCTGTGGAAGTCCACCTTGCAAGTGAATTTGGTTATAATTTGCCTTTACTTTCAGAGAAACCATTTTTTATTTTCTTAAGCCAAAGTGGAGAAACAGCAGACAGTCGACAAGTACTCGTGAAAATGAATGAATTGAATTACCCATCATTGACGATCACTAATGTACCCGGCTCTACTTTATCAAGGGAAGCTTCTTACACTCTTTTACTACATGCTGGACCTGAAATCGCCGTGGCTTCAACAAAAGCTTATACTGCTCAAATCGCTGTTTTAGCTGCACTTGCTAAAGGAATTGGTCATGAAAAAAATCTTTCTTCAGCTAGAGAATTCGATCTAACGCACGAGCTTAGTATCGTAGCGAATGGCATGGAAGAACTAATTTCTCAAAAGGACTACTTACAGGAGTTAGCATCTGACTATCTAATGGATGCAAGAAACGCTTTTTATATTGGACGTGGAACAGATTATGCTGTCTCTTTAGAGGCTGCATTGAAGTTAAAAGAAATCAGTTATATCCAAGCAGAAGGTTTCGCAGCTGGGGAATTAAAACATGGTACGATCGCGCTGATTGAAACGAACACACCGGTTATCGGGATGATCAGCGAAGAGATAACAGGTGCACACACGAGAGGAAATCTAAAAGAAGTGGAAAGTCGTGGAGCAAAAACTTTGGTTATGGCTACAAAAGGCTTAGATCGACCAGGTGACCAATTAGTATTGCCTGTTGTTCATCCTTTACTCACTTCATTAATCACAGTGATTCCTACACAATTGATTGCCTACTATGCGACCTTGCTAAGAGGTCTTGATGTTGATAAACCGAGAAATTTGGCAAAATCAGTGACCGTTGAATAGGAAAAAGGTTAAAAAAATATAGCATGTATCACCATGAAAAAAGCCAAAAAACAATGAAATTTAGTTTTCATTGCCTTTTTGGCTTTTTTGTGTAGTCATCAATCAGTTCGAAAATGACTTTTTATTGTTTTAACCTATTTTGCATCGAGTCCCCCATCTAAAGGAGCTAAGCATTAGTTCCGGGCTGTTTTGCTTGATGGCTCTTTTTTTGTCTCATGTAAGATAACAGGATTGTTACACTCACTATGGTTAGCCCCAGTAGTTGTAGCAATGGACTAACTTTATTACCCGTAGCTGGTAACTGTTTACTCACCTTTTTAGCAGTATTCTTATTCACTTTTGCTTCCTCTTTTCCTTTATTAATCGCTCCATTATTTTTTGTTTCGGTTTCTTTTGCCACAGGTGGTTTTTCCGTTGATTCTTTTTCTATCTCTTCCTCTAAAGGAGGAACCGTCTCATGTTTTTTGCTTGTCTGCACAATGATTTTATTACTTTCTTCCGAGAGATCCCCTTCTTTGTTTTTCGATTTAACTACATAAGAATATTTCGTATTTTCCTGTAAATCTTTATCAGTATATAGTGAGGTTTCCCCCGCTACTTCTCCTACCAATACATTGTTTCGGTAAACTTGATAGCTCATGATTTCCTTCGATTCATTAGGTGCGTCCCACATTAAAGCCACTTCATGTTCTGTGACACGGGCTGATCTCAGTTTAGTAGGGGGCAACGGGCGACTCACCTCAATTGTCATTTTCGTTCTTGCTTTCACTGCACTACTCGCTTCTGATAGATTACCAGCTTGATCAACCGCTCTGATTTTATAGGTATAAGTGGTAGCCTCCATTAAGCCTGTATCTATGTAGGATAATTCCGTACCAGACAGTGTTTGGATTAACTGATCATCTCGATAGACGTGATAACCAGTGACACCCACATCATCGATTGCTGCTTCCCACGACAAGCTGACACTGTTAGTTGTTACATCATCGATTCGTAAATTCAAAGGGGGCGTAGGAGGAGTCAGATCTTCTGCTGATTTTGTCCTAGCCGTTACCGCATTACTTGCTTCTGATAGATTCCCTGATGGATCAACAGCTTTGACTATATAGGTATAGGTGGTATCTTCCATCAACCCTGTATCTATGTAGGTTAAGTCCGTACCAGTTAGCGTTTGAACCAACTGATCATCTCGATAAACGTTATAACTAGCTACATCAACATTATCGATTGCTTCTTGCCATGACAAGCTGACACTGTTAGTTGTTACATCATCGATTCGCAAGTTCAAAGGAGCTGCAGGAGGAAGAATTTCTTCTGTTGGTTTTGTCCTAGCCGTTACTGTATTACTCATTTCTGATATGTTTCCTGCCTGATCAACTGCTCTTACTTGATATGTATACATCGTATCTTCCATTAATCCTATATCCGTGTATGCTACTTCCTCCGCACCAATAACCCCTTGAATTAACTGATTGTCTCGATAAATGATATAACCGATTACGTCAATGCTATCTGTCGCTGATTCCCACGATAAGCTGACACTATCAGTTGTTACACTAGTGACTTTTAAATTCAAAGGCACTGCAGGTGGGCTGCTACTCGCCAGTTTTGTCCTAGCCGTCACTGCATTACTCGCTACTGATACATTCTCCGCTTGATCAACTGCTCTCACTTCATACGTATAGGTAGTATCTTCCGTTAATCCATTGTCGGTATAGGCGAGGTCTGCACCGGTTACTGTTTGAATCAGTTGATTGTCTCGATAAACCAAATAACCCATTACGCCTACGTTGTCTGTTGCAGCTTCCCAAGACAAGCTAACACTATCACTTGAAACGTCGTTGACTTTCAGATTTTTAGGATTGGTAGGAGCTTCCAAATCTAATGCAGTGGCTTGAACGTTATCAAAATATGCTGTCCCGTTTCCACTAGACGCAAAACGGATAATATATGTATTTTCACCTTCCGGAGTCGTAAAGCTAAATTCATGTTGTTTCCAAGCATCATTATAATGTCTCTCATCCTTCAACGAAATAAACCCTTCCCCATGATTAAGCGTGCCAAATTCCACAATTGCTGGAAACGAAGGGTCTCCAATCACATAATAAGTGAATTGATAGGTCGTTTTCGGTTTTAACTGAACATATTGCAGGATATTCTCTCCATTTGATGCCATTACATAATGATTGCCACTTTCATCTGTCACAAGTGCAGGATTGTTACTTCCAGGATTGGAAACGATCCAGTGATTCAACCCATCATTAAATTCACCATTTTTTATAATCACCTCTTCTGCTAGTTGATAAGAGGGTGCATAAGATGGATCAACCGCTACTACAATGACCGGTTTTACAAATAGAAAAACAATCATCATCAATCGAATCAGTTTTTTGAAAATTTTCATATTTACCTCCTCTAAATTAGTTGTTTCGCAAGTTAGTTTAATCTATTCAGAGATAAAAAAAGCCCTTTTTTTTCGTATAATTAGAAATTAAAGTTCTATCATAACAACTTTTAACGGAGAATATTCTAAACCCAACGCTAATTTTATACAAAAAAGTAGTTATCTTGGAACAATCATTTGACAGCAACCCAAATTTGTTTTCCTACAGACAAAAAAACTGTTATTCACAAAAACAAGAAAACATTTTTGTAAATAACAGTCGATTACTATTAAAATGAGAAAAATTTTAGTTCTTATTCTTCAAGTCCGATCTCTTCTCGAACAACTGCAGCAATCTTATCCACGTAATATGCTACTTTTTCATCCGTTGGCGCTTCAGCCATGACACGTAATAATGGTTCAGTTCCAGAAGGACGAACTAAAATTCTTCCTTCACCAGCCATCTCAGCCTCAGTTTCTTCAATCACTTTTTTGATCGCTGGAACTTCCATTGCACCATTTTTGTTGCTTACTCGGATATTTACTAATTTTTGTGGGTAGATCGTCACTTCGCTCGCTAACTCGGATAATTTCTTCCCAGTTTGCTTCATGATATTCAGTAATTGGATTCCTGATAGCATTCCATCACCTGTAGTATTAAAGTCAAGGAAGACCATATGACCAGATTGTTCTCCACCAAAATTATAATCATTTTTTCGCATTTCTTCTACAACATAGCGGTCACCAACCTGAGTAACTACGTCCTTCAAGCCAATTTCTTCCACCGCTTTATGGAATCCTAAATTACTCATGACCGTTGTAACGATCGTATCTTTTTTCAAACGATTTTTCTTTGAAAGGTATTTCGCACAAATGAACATGATTTTATCACCATCAACGATGTTCCCAAGTTCATCCACTGCAATAATTCGATCCCCATCACCATCAAATGCTAAACCGGCATCGGCGCCTTTTTCAACAACCATTTCAGCTAACTTTTCAGGGTGTGTTGAACCAACACCATCGTTAATATTTAAGCCATTAGGGCTGGTACCCATCGTATAAAAATCTGTTTCTAAGTCTGCGAATAAACGGTTGACAGAAGTTGCTGTCGCCCCATTTGCCGCATCGACACAAACGGTTAGGCCTGATAGATCCCCATTGATCGTTTGCACTAAGAATTGAGAATATTTTAATAAGCCTTCTGGAAATTCTTCTACTGTTCCTAATCCCTCTGCTGAAGGACGTGGCAATTCGTCCACTTCGGCATCAAGCAATGCTTCAATTTCTAATTCTTGTTCATCCACTAATTTAAACCCATCAGCACCAAAAAATTTGATTCCATTATCTTGTGCAGGATTATGTGAAGCAGAAATCATCACGCCGGCATTGGCTTTTTGCAATCTTGTTAAATAAGCAACTCCTGGTGTGGAAATGACGCCAAGTTGAAATACTTCAATACCAACTGATAACAAACCAGAAATTAAGGCTTCTTCTAGCATTTGCCCAGAGATTCTGGTATCACGCCCAACTAAAACCCGTGGACGTTTCCCTTCTGTTTCATGTTGGCTTAATACATATCCGCCACATCTACCTAACTTAAACGCTAATTCTGGTGTCAATTCTTTATTGGCTTCGCCACGGACACCATCCGTTCCAAAATATTTACCCATAATTGTAAATTTGCTCCTTTAACTTAATTTTCCGAAGAATACGTTTGACTCTCTTGTGTACTTTGCATAGTGGATTCACTCGAATCTGTACTTTCAGAAGTTTGCTTGCTTTCTGTCTGGACACTAGAAAGTGACGTGCTCGATGTAGTCGACTTTGTCGTTGACGTTGTTGAGTCATTCCTTTTAGTCGAACTTTGATTTTTATCGACTGAAGAATCACTAGTTGTCGATTCCAGCACTGGTGTTATCTCAACTTTAACCGATTTAGGCGAGACGCTCATTCCTTGTTCAATAGGAATCTGAATCGTCCTAGTCGTTCGATGAGTAATTCCTGATATGTCGATAGGCACAGCGATACTATCCCCTATTTGAGCAAGTTGTTCCGTCGTCCCTGTGACTTCAGCCTCTAATTCGGAAAACTTGAAATTATAGTTCTTAATTCCTTCGCCTTTTGTCCCTTGTTGAATACCATATAGGCTAACCGTTTTTTTCGGTTTGATTGCATCTGACGTGACGTTGACTTGCACTGGATCAGAAACAATACTCAACGGCTCACCAGCTGAATTTAACGCTTGTACAGATACATTACTATTCACACCATCGTCCGTTATCATTGACGGGTTGACTTTTGCAACCACTTGATGAATTTCCGCTAAAGTCTTATCTCCAGTGGTGATCGTGACCTTCGTCGGATCGACGGTTGTTTCAGTTAAATTATAACCAGAAGGCGTCGTCTCTGTTGGCAGAATAGCCTTAACTTCAAAGTCTTTGGTCACTTTCTTTTCAATTGTAACCGTGATCGTTTCCGGTTGCAACTTAGCGGTGACAGCGCTGCTTAGATTTTTGATTTTCAATGGCACTTCGTGGGTTCCTTCACCTAGATGTGCTAAGTCTGCGGTGACCCTAAAGGTACGGGTGTCTTCATTTGCCTCAGCCATCAACTGGATACGATTCGCACTAGCCAATTTGACAGTAGTAGTGTTTTCGTAACCATGGATATAATACTTATCGGTATCATATAAAAGTTGGATCGAAACATCAGAAGCTGTCTGCGAATAGGACTCGTTTCCAGATAATGTGTTTTGCATCGTTTGACCATTCGCATTGAAATAAAGAATGATACTAAACAATAACGCAACAAACCCATACAGAATACTCGTACGCTTTTCTTTTGAGATCATTTCCGATCCCCTCCCTTAGTCATTGCGTCCAAGAAAGATTGAAGCCCATTCTTTTTGTTTTTATTTTTTTCTTCTACAATTAGTTGTTTTCGTAAGATCGATAAATACTCTTCTTGCGATAACCCTGGTATCAATTGATTGTCTAAAGTGATACTTACATCTCCTGTTTCTTCCGAGACCACGATAGTTATTGCATCGCTGACCTCACTAATACCGACAGCAGCTCGGTGACGTGTTCCAAATTCTTTTGGAATCAACATACTTTCTGATAAAGGTAAATAGGCACTGGCAACTGCAATTTTTCCATTTTTGACAATAACTGCCCCGTCATGCAGCGGCGTATTGGGGATAAAGATATTAATGAGTAACTCACCAGTAATATCTGCATCCAATGCGATGCCTGTCTCAATATACTCATCTAAACCAGTATGACGCTCGATCGTAATCAGAGCACCAATCTTACGTTTCGACATATATTGAATAGCTTTATCAAAGGATAGGATCATCTTCTCGTCTTCTTGCTGTTCGCTTTTCGTTTGTTTGAATAACGAACTTCTTCCCAGATGTTCTAACCCACGACGAATCTCTGGTTGGAAGATGACGATTGCTGCAATCACACCATAAGTTATGACTTGGTTCATCAGCCATGACAGCGTGTGTAGCCCAATCAACTCAGCCGCAATTCGAATCACGATAAAGATGGCAACGCCTTTGAGCAATTGGATCGCTTTCGTCCCTCTTAGTAGCTGGATCAGTTTGTAAACCAAATACCATACGACTAAAATATCCAGTATGTTTACCAAAAAATTCAGAGAAAATAAGTCACCGGAAAACATTTGTTGCCAATACTCTAAATTAAAAAGTTCCCCGATTTGAAATGACATAAAAAGCCTCTCTTCTCTTTTGAGATTTCCCTTTAAGTATATCATATGTTTGGAAATATGAGACGATTCTGCCTATTTTTTTCAAGAAAATTACATAAATTATTCGATCGATTTTTCCGTCCTTTAAATTGTTTGCTTATCATTCACTAAATGAGATAGTTGGACCACTGAACGAAACCTCAAAACATCATTTTCGACGAGCTGCACGTTCTGCTCTTTTAGCAGCTCTTCTGGCTGCTGCTTCATCATCGATCTTACGTTCTTTTTTTCTCTTTTTCGTTTCGACTTCCTCTTCTTTTACAATCGGATCAGACGGTTCTAGTTTTTCTTTAATTTTATCAAGCTGTCCAGTGAGTGAAGCATAATTGTAAAAACGAGTTTTTGCATCTAGAACCGTTTTTTCAAACAATTTTTCAGCTAATTGAGGGTTGGCACTTTCTAGTGAAGAAAACCGGACTTGCTTACGCATAAAATCACCCATTGTTGAAAAGTCTGGTTTTTTGTAATCCAAAATCATCGGAACCTTCCCTTTTTCAATTAAACTTGGATTATAACGATAGAGGGACCAATAGCCTGATGAAACAGCTTCTTTGGCTTCTTTAATCGATTCTTTCATGCCACCCAACAGACCATGGGTGATACAAGGCGTATACGCAATGATTAGTGATGGCCCTGGGTATTTCTCTGCTTCTTCAAACGCCTTGATTGTTTGCATTTGATTGGCACCAGAAGCAATTTGAGCGACATAGACGTTCCCATAAGTCATTGCCATCATTCCTAAATCTTTCTTCGACGCATATTTCCCACTTGCGGAGAATTTTGCAATAGCTGACGTTGGCGTTGCTTTAGAGGTTTGCCCCCCAGTATTAGAATAAACTTCATTATCCAATACTAGGATATTCACATCTGCCCCACTAGCCAATACATGATCGATACCACCAAAGCCAATATCATAAGCCCAACCATCTCCGCCAATAATCCATTGACTGTTTTTGACAAAAATATCTTTGTGCTCAAGAATGGATTCCAATTCTGGGACTTGCTGTACTTCCGCTACCATCGCAGCCTGAAGTTTAGCTGCTCGTTGTTGTGTTCCTTCGCTATCGAATAAATGGTTGAGCCAGTCCTCCATCAACAGTCGAAGCGCACTCGATACTTTTGGCATGATTTCACGAACAGATTGCGCTAAAGCTTCACGACGGGTTTGAGCAGCTAGTAACATACCATAGCCAAATTCAGCATTATCTTCTAATAAGGAATTAGACCAAGCTGGACCTTGCCCACAAGCATTTGTTGTGAACGGTGATGCTGGCGAAGCTCCTCCCCATATTGAAGAACAGCCGGTTGCATTAGCGATCATCATTCGGTCTCCGAACATTTGGGTCAAAAGTTTCACATATGGCGTTTCACCGCAACCCGAGCAAGCACCTGAAAATTCAAGCAACGGTTGGTTAAATTGGGTAGCCATTACCGTATTTTTTCCTTTCATAGGGTTTTCTTTCTGTCTCAATGTCATTGCAAACGCCCAATTGACCGCTTGTTCTTTTTGTTCCTCGTAAGGTTTCATCACTAACGCTTTTCCTTTGGCTGGACAAGCCTCCACACATAATCCACATCCTGTACAGTCCTCCACGGAAACTTGGATACGATATTTTAACCCGTCAGGTCCTCTCATATCACGAACGATAAATCCTTCAGGCGCTTCAGTCAGCTCTTCTTCATCAGCTAAGAATGGGCGGATGGCTGCGTGCGGACATACAAATGCGCACTCATTGCACATCGTACAACGGTCACTGATCCATTCAGGGACTTCTAGGGCTACACCTCGTTTTTCCAGCGCTGCTGTTCCTAATGGCATCTCGCCAGTTGTCATCTGGTTGGCTACTAAAGTACCTACTGACAGTTGATTTCCTTCTTGAGCATTGATTGGCGTAAAAATCTCTTTTACGTAACGTGATGTTGTCTCTTCTTTTTTGCTAGGTAGTTCTAATGATTGCCAATGTTTGGGGATTTCAACTCTATGGAGAAGTTCAAGGGTATGATCAATCGCTTGGTTATTTTTTTCTACGATTTTCATTGATTTATGACCATAGCTTTTAAGCACTTCTTCTTTCAAGAGCGGAATCACTTCTTCAATAGGAATAATGTTTGCTAATTTGAAAAAAGCCGTTTGCATGGCAGTGTTAATACGACGACCTAATCCAACTTCTTGAGCAATTTTCATCGCATTGATCGTATAAAATTGAATCTCATTTTCTGCCAAATATTTTTTTAGACGAATAGGCAGATGCGTTTCTAACTGCTCATCTGTCCATAAAGTATTCAATAAAAATGTGCCACCTTTTTTCAACCCTTTAACTAAATCATAGCTGTGCAAGTAAGCAGGCGTATGACAAGCGACAAAATCAGCATGTTCAACTAAATAAGTAGAACGAATTGGCGTGTTTCCAAAACGGAGATGGGAAATCGTCAATCCACCTGATTTTTTTGAATCATAGTAAAAATAGCCTTGGGCGTATTTGTCTGTATGATCGCCAATGATTTTAATAGCAGATTTATTTGCACCGACTGTCCCGTCAGAACCAAAACCCCAAAACTTAGCTTGATAAGTTTCAGCATCCGTTAAATCCAATGTTGGTCTTGGTGCCAAAGAATGATAGGTAACATCATCCACTATCCCGATTGTAAATCGTTTTTTCATTTGTTCATCTTTTTGCAACTCGTCAAAAACGCTGATGATTTGATCTGGTGTCACATCTTTTGATCCTAATCCATACCGCCCACCAATTATTTTAGGACAGATTGTTGCATCATAAAGTGCACTTTGAACATCTAGCAGTAATGGTTCCCCACCAGCTCCTGGTTCTTTGCTTCGATCTAATACGGCAATTGACTGTGTAGTTTTAGGAAGTTTTTGCAACAATGTTTCAATTGGGAATGGGCGATAAAGATGGATATTCAAGAAACCGACTTTACGGCCATTTTTATTCAAATAATCGACTGTCTGCTCAATCGTTTGCGCTACCGACCCCATCGAAATGATGACTTCTGTCGCGTCGGCAGCACCATGATAAGTGACTAAATCATAGGAAGTTCCACGTAATTCATTGATTGCTTGCATGTATTTTTGTACGATGCGAGGTAATTGTTCGTAATACGAATTGATCGTTTCTCTTTGCTGAAAATGAATATCTGGATTTTGATTCGTTCCACTAACAGTTGGGTGGTTAGGGTTCATCGCTCTGTTTCTAAACGCAGCAAGTTTCTCTTGATTGATTAACGATGCTAACTCGTCATATTCTAGTACTTCAATTTTTTGGATTTCATGGCTCGTACGAAAACCATCAAAAAAATTCAAGAATGGCAGCTCTGCTTCAATCGAAGCCAAATGTGCTACGGGTGCTAAGTCCATAACTTCTTGCACACTGCTTTCTGCAAGCATCGCAAATCCAGTCGATCGAGCAGCCATGACATCCCCATGATCCCCAAAGATATTTAACGCATTCGTCGTGACTGCACGACTTGCGACATGAAATACGCTTGGTAGTAATTCACCAGCGATTTTATACATATTGGGTATCATCAACAACAATCCTTGAGAAGCTGTATAAGTCGTTGTCAGCGCTCCTGTTTTGAGCGAACCATGCACAACACCAGCCGCTCCTGCTTCAGATTGCATTTCAACCACTTTAACTGGTTGTCCAAAAAGATTTTTCTTCCCACTAGCAGACCATTGATCCACTAATTCTGCCATCGTTGAGCTGGGCGTAATGGGATAGATTGCAGCTAATTCTGTAAAAGCATAAGAAATATAAGCGGCAGCTGTATTTCCGTCCATTGTTTTCATTTTTCGCATTTGTCATCATCCTTGTTCAAATTCTCTCAAATATCCCACCTATTATAACGCAAAAGCTCCTGAAAACCTACCTATTCTGTAAAAGTACTCACATGAGAAGATACATGCTTTATTAAACAAAAAACTAGTCTTTTTCCTGAAAAATGCTTAAAATGAATCTAAGAGGTGATTATACATGGATATATCTATCATTAAAGCAGATAAAACAAATACCGAAACTGGCATTCATTATGGAAACTTAGATGCTCCTAAGAAAATGGCTGAGTTTATCAATCTGGCTTGCCCTTATTGCCGTCAATGGTTCAACGAATCTTATGAATTACTCGAAGAAGCTGTAAGTAAAGGTCGTTTGCAACGGGAGATCAAACTTTTTGATAAAGAAAAAGAAAGTTTGCAACGTGGGAATGTGATGCATCATCATATTGATACATCAGACGGTCAAGTAGCTTTACGAGAAATCAAAAAAGTATTTGATTCGCAGGATGATTGGAAAAATCTTAGTCTAGCAGAAGTAGCAGATTATGCTCAAAATAAGTTAGGTCTAACTTACCAAGAAGAATCTCCTGCCTCTCAAGCAATTATAGCTGAGGCGAATGCTGCCAATATCCGTTTTGTTCCAACTGTTATTTTGGAAGATCATATTTTTGATGAATCGATCAAAAAAGAAGAGCTAATTGACTACATGAACGAGTAATAATCCTGACTATCACATGTACTTGTAATCATTATTGATCAGGATTGACACTATCGTTCCGACCCTAACAAGACCCAAGAACCCTAAAAATAGCCTAGCCTATTTTTAAGGTCCTTGGGTCATTTTTGATTGAGCGACTATCCAGATCTTAATTTAGAAAAAGATAAAAAAACGGATTGATACACCATCTATCCTAAGACCTTTCGTTGACAAAGCTTCGTAAACTAGCTTGGACACGTGGGTTATTTAGATGCTGTTGCCGTTTCTGTTCGATGACATTTTGCACTTTTTCAACGGCACGAGTTGTAGTCGATGAAAAACTTTTTGGCTGTGACAATATGGGTGAGTCTACCCGTGCTTTTTTCAGACTTAGGCCCATGGCGCTAGGATCCGATTCTGAATTTCTTCTCTTCCTCTCTCCTTCTGATTTCATTTCTTGACTCTTTTCATATTTTCCTTTCACTTGGTCTGAGCTATTTGATCTAAGCTCGATTTGATGAAAACGTTTGGTCAATTCATCCATAGATATTGGTTGTAGTGGTTGGTGACTCGTGCTTTGGTACAACGGATTGTTTTTAACTAGAGATAACACTTCATCTTTATGGATAAACCGCAGTTTTCCATCGGAATTAGGAACGGAATAAAAAGAAAATTCTGTCGCAATCTCGTTAACTGTCCTCCCTTTCTTTTCTTCATTTCGGATGTAATCACATATTATTTCTTGGACCTCTTCTGGTGATAAATTATATTGATATGAAATTACTCCTATATTTTGATTCTCCTTATACTCACTAACAATGATTTCACGCAATGGATCTATTCTATTCGATTTAGTGTAGATTTGATGAAACTGGTTTGTTGATTCAGCCATAGATATTGGTTTTGGTGGTTGGATCGTGCCTTCTTGTATCAGATTTTTCTTAACTTCAGAGATTGCTTTCTCAATGATAGGTGGTTCTGGGGTGTTTAATTCTGGTTGAGATTCGTTCTGAATTTTATTCACTATCTCTTGAACGGCTTCTTCGTTTATCTTTAGCGTACATGCAATTTCATTAATGGATACATTTTTTTCAATTGCTCCCTCTACATATATCTTATAAATTTGAGCCAACGTGCAGCCATTTCTTTCCGCAAATCCTTGAATTTTTTGGTTCTTTAATATATTGTTTTTAATATACTGATATGGAAATGTTTTTATTTCAGTTTGAGTTAAACAAAGCTGGTTACTTATTTCTTGTCTAGATATTCCCCTAATTGAATGATCTATAATAAATTTAGCCATTCGATGTTTCACCATTCTCGGAGTCCAGTCCAATTCGGTTGCAATATCACCAATTTTTATCCCTTTTCTTAGTTTCTTGACAAGCTCTTCGAAGCTTAGTTGTTCAAGTACCCTTTCTGGTTGTGTTTTTAATAATAAGGTATTTGTGTTTTTACTTTCTCCCTCTAACTTATTATTTTTTCAACTTTTTTGAAAGTCTCAAGTATCCTCGGATATCCATCTAAACTCACAGGTAATATAATATTTAATTCTTCCCGTGTATATCCTTGATGAATCTTTTTTATTGCATAATCCTCTATTATCGTTTTAGTTTTTTCTACCGAAATATTCAAGCTTTCAGAGATATTCTTTATGTTTTTCTTTATTTTTAGCTTGTGAACGACCAATTTTTCCATCACATAATCTTCTGAACAACCAATATTCTCAGCAATGAGAGGGATATCACTATGCCTTTTAAAACTATTTTGGATAAATGCATGTTTTTTGTCCATTATACTAATTGAACTTTTATGTAGTCTTTCAGCTATCTGAAGTACCGAAAAACCTTGGTATATGCTACGTGCGATTTCTAAATTAAGTATCCTATAAGCATTTGGTCTACTAATCTTTAGTTGCTCGATAAGTTCTTCATGACTTATTTTATTTTCAAGTCCTTGAATGAACTCTACTCGTATTTTCTTCATTTCCTCCTTATTGTGGCGTTTTAGAAACGCTAATTTTTTTGAACTATCTTTATTGGGGCGCATCTTATGAATGGATTTTTTCATTTCAAGTGCGCCTTCGATATACATTAATTGAATCTGATCGAACGTAGAACTGTTTAACCAAGCAATATGTTGCATTGTATTAGCCTTTAACTCTACTGTAAGATAGTTGTATACATTTTTTTCATTTGAGCTGTTGTTAACCAAAGATAGGTAGAAATGTGTTGTTTAGGGGTTCCCTTACTCGATTCACTGATAATAAATTGCGCTATTATCATTCGAATTGTTTTATGACTTCTATTCAACTCTTGTGCAATTTCCTCAATATTTTTACCTTTCTTTCTTTGGATAGCAATATAATTAATTAGATATTTATTTAATTCACTTGATGTTATTTCTTCTAACTTGTCTTTTCTATTTTCTTTGTAAAAATTAATTATTTCATTTTGTCTCCTACTTTCTACTCCTTTTTCTCCTGATTCGTTTTCCTTTTTAACTTCAAGGTAGATATTATAGACTCTTGGATTCTCAGCCAAATTAAGATGCAACATTTTATGCAATTCTTCCAGTGTGTATCCTTCCTCACAGATTTTTCGTATTGCACAATTTTCTATTATCTTTTTAGTTTCTCCTAATGAAATAGAAACACTCTTAGTAATATCCTCGATATTTTCCATTTTTTTCAGCTTTTGAATAATTATTTTTTCAAGAACATACGCCTTCGTGCCACCTATCTGCTGAGAAATGGAGTCAATCCTAGAGGAAGGTGGAATCTCAGAAATGGAATTATTACTTGAGGAATCCGAAAAACGTCTTAGAATATAGTTGTGTTTGTTTCTGTGAATTTCCTCAATGGGCTTGTGAAATCGTTCAGCTATTTCAAGTTCCGTAAATCCTTGACTTAGTTTACGTGCGATTTCAAGCAATTTGATTTCAACCACTATTTTACGGGATATCTTCAAGCTATCTGCAATTTCTTCATCTGTTTTTCCTTGTTCATAACCTTGAACAACCTTGGCTCTCAGTATTTTATTCAGATATTTCATGATACTATTCTCCTTTGTTTTTAGTAGCAATAACCGTTATCAATGGGACTTGCTACTTACTTTTTAACATATTAAAGGACACTGATTAGAACTTTTTTTGGAAATATAATAAAAAAAGATTCTGAGACAAATACTTGTCCCAAAATCTTCATTAATTAAAAAATTAAAAATTTTTTCACTTAACTTGCTTCTTCGCGCAACTTTTCTGCAAATTCATTAATCTTTCTGATTCGATGATTGATTCCGGATTTAGAGATCGCTCCTGATGGAATCATTTCTCCTAGCTCTTTTAAACTGACTTCTGGGTGCTTTAATCTCAATTCTGCAATTTCTTGCAATTTTTCTGGTAGTGCAGTTAATCCAACTCTACTTTCAATCAATTCAATATTTTCGATTTGTTTTGCTGCAGCATCAATCGTTTTATTCAGATTGGCTGTCTCACAATTGACAAGTCGGTTGACTGAGTTTCGCATATCACGTACGATACGGACATCTTCAAAGCGCAACATCGAATTCGTCGCACCAATTAAGGTTAAAAAGTCAGCAATTTTCTCTGCGCCTTTTAAGTATGAAATATAGCCGTTTCGACGTTCCAATGTTCGAGCATGAAGACCATAATAATTTAACATATCACAAATGTCTTGATTATGTTGTTCATAAATGGAGAAAATTTCTAAATGGTAACGACTAGTTTCAGGGTTATTGACTGAACCAGACGCCATGAATGCTCCTCTTAGATAGGATCGCATTTTTTGTGCATTTCCTAAAATTTCATCAGATACATGCCCATTGAACATCATTCCGTCCATGATATCTAGATCCATCAGTACATTTTTCGTTCCTTGTTTCAAACGAACGATATAGACATTATTCTTTTTCAATTTCATTTTTTTTCGAACGAGTAACTCGCTTCGGACATTATAATGATCTTTTAAAAGAGAATAGATCCGTCTGGCGATAGCTGCATTTTCTGTTTGAACGTTTAAGATAAATTGTTGATTTACAATCCCTAAAGATCCATTCATTCGCAAAAGTGCAGCTAATTCCGCCTTTGCATGTTCGCGGTGAACTTCAAGTCCAGTAAGTTCTTTTTTGACATCTGCCGCAAATGACACCCTATTCTCCTCCTTTCTTTTAGTAACCTACCGTTTAATATTTGGAACCAAAAACCAAACGAAATAGCTCTTCCACAACTTTTTCACCATCATGGAAGACACCTCCATTTTTTAATTCTAAAAAGTCAGTCGAAATCACTCGACAACCTTCATTCCGTAATCCATGAAAATCATGGGTTACTTGTACGAGGTATTCATCGTAAATTTCAGGATCCATATAACCTGGTGGTACTTTTTCTGTGTTAACTAAAACAGTATCAATAAATGGTCGTTTCAAATGTTCATGCAACACCCGAATATGATCAGCATCTGTAAAATGTTCTGTTTCACCTTTTTGTGTCATGATATTACAAATATACACCACTTCGGCTTCTGTTTTAGCTACTGCTTCTCCAATTTCTTGGATGACCAAATTAGGTAAAATGCTAGTAAACAAACTACCCGGTCCTAAAACGACCATATCTGCCTCCATAATGGCAGAAACAACTTTTCGTGCTGGTTTGGCTTCGCTATCATCCGTGGTATTTCGCACATAGACATGATCAATCGTTTTTCGATCGACCGCAATTTTTGATTCCCCCACCGCAGTAGTACCATCTTTAAAAACTGCATGGAGTGTTAATGGTGTTTCAGAAGAAGGATAGATATGACCGTCCACATGCATCATCTTAGATAGGAGTTGTACTGCTTCGTATGTACTTCCTCTCATTTCTGCGACAGCGGCAATGATCAAATTACCGATCGTATGATTGGCTAAAAATTGATCTTCTTTTTTAAAACGATACTGAAAGATATCTTCATAAAATTGGGGCATATCCGACAATGAAACCAACACATTCCTCAAATCGCCAGGGGGCGCCATCGCAATTGATTCTCTGATTGCACCGCTACTGCCCCCGTCATCTGCGACAGTTACGATTGCTGTAATATCAGCCCCTTGGTTACGCAAGCTTTTTAAAATAACCGGTAAGCCTGTGCCACCCCCAACGACAACGATTTTGGGCTTTCTTATACGGTAAGTTTTCATCTTCACGAGCGATTCACCGTCTCTTTCCGTTTATCTTTGTCACGGTGAGTCACATTGACTTTATAATTTTCTTTCAAAGCACCTGATAAACGTTCTGTTAACGCAACTGAACGGTGTTGCCCTCCGGTACAGCCAATAGCAATCGTCAAGCTGCTTTTACCTTCTTTGATATATCCTGGTAAAACCGTCTGTAATAAATCTAAAAACTTATTATAAAACAGCTCAGTTTCATCAAATGACATCACATAGTCATAAACTGGTTGATCTTTTCCTGTCAAAGGTCTTAATTCAGGAATATAGTGGGGATTTGGTAAAAAGCGTACATCCATCACGATATCTGAATCAATTGGCAAGCCATATTTGAATCCAAAGGAAACAAATTCGATTCGAAAGCCTTGATCGCCTTTGGTCTTAAACGTTTGATTGATTTTTTCCCTTAACTGACGTGGTGTTAAAGTCGTCGTGTCTATAATGACCGAGGCCTGCATCTTTAGATCATTCAGTATCGCACGTTCTTTACGAATTCCTTCCGTGACTAAACCGTTCATTGCCATTGGATGGGTACGTCTTGTTTCCTTGTATCGTGCGACTAATTCTTCATCGGATGCATCTAAAAATAAAATCGACGTATCGATAAAATCCGTATTCTCAATTTCGACTAACATATTTTGGATTTCTTCAAAAAACGAGCGTGAACGCAAGTCTACCACTAATGCCATTTTCGTCACTTTACCCGATTCTTTGATCAATTCCCAAAACTTTGGAATTAGATTTGGTGGCATATTATCAATACAGAAATACCCCATATCTTCAAAACTTTGAATAGCGACCGTCTTCCCAGCGCCACTCATCCCTGTGATGATTACTAGTTGTAAATTATCAGCCATATCAAACGGCCCCCTCTCATATCTCTTCCTAAAATTATATCACTTCCGGGCGTATCATTACCAGTTAAACATTCTTAAAAATGAAGTTGTCGATAAAAATAGGGACAAATACCACTGTAGGTATCCGCCCCTAATCTTTGCTCATAAAAGTTTTCAACTTGATATGGTAGCTTGTCGGTGTTGTAAGGCACGGGCGATCGTTTGATCAGCTAAGATTGACTGTGCGTCAATGACGGGATATTCATTTTCCCCTACATACTCTTGCATCAACGATAATTCTGTACAGCCTAAAATAATTTTCTCGCAATCAAATCGCGCCACCGCTTCTGCCAAAATTTCGTAGTATAGTTCTTTGTTTAAATAATCTGATTCTTTGATATCATGATAAATCAAATGGTTGATTTTCGCCTGAAGTTGAGCATCAGGAATGACAGCCTCAAAGCCTAGCTGTCTCACTTCCTTTTCATAAATTCCAGCTTTCATGCTACCTTCCGTACCTAGGATGGCTACTTTACCAGTTGTATTTTGTCTGACAAGCTCATTTGCCGCTTCTCGTGGCATATGAAGAATCGGAATCTCAGTGGCTGCTTGAAGTTCATCAAAGAAATAATGAGCTGTATTACACGTTAAAACGATAAAATTTGGTTTGAGTAAATTTTGTTTTTCAACATCATCTAGTAGGTAAGGCATTGGACTTTCTTGTTCCCTATCTAAAATATAAGCCGTTCGATCAGGAACTGTCGCATGATTAAATAATACATAATTTAAATATTCCTGATCTTTTGAGGCTTTGGTTCGATGATTGATTAGACGGACAAAACTCTCTGTGGCCATCGTTCCCATTCCGCCCAAAATACTAAAAAAGTTTTCCATGAATCAACCTTCTTTCACATGAAAGTATTTTTTAAATCGAGGAATGTAATTTCTAAACATATACTTCATCAATAACCAGCGTTTGAGCGAACGATCTTTCTCATAAAAAACAGTCGTTCCATAACGATTTTCTTTAATCATTTTTTCTGCAACTTTTTTGTCTTCATTTGCTTTTGCATAAGTTAAAAAGACCTTGTTAGGTACACCCATCCATAATTTTGCTTGATCCGATTGGCTTGTCCCATAGGTAGTCCCTGTGAATGGAACTTCAAATACACGGTCTTCTGTCACAAATTTTGCTAAATTCAAGCCATTAAGAGTGACAAAGAAACTGCTTCTTCCCTGACGAAGGTTGATTTCAAAAAGTTTGTATTCACCATCTCTTGGATCGTATTTCATATCAAAATTCGCAAAACCAGTATAGGAAATATCTTCTAAAAATCGTTTAATCGTTTGATAGATCTTTTCATTATAATCTGGCATGATCACCACATAATTACCAATCGAAGCTGGTGTTGGATCTTCTAGTAATGGGTGACCTAAACACATCATTCTTACTTGATGGTTTTCATCGACATAAGCATTTAACACACGCATATTACTATCATCCCCAGGAATGAAATCTTGGACGATCATTTCACTTGTATAACCTGCTTCGTAAATACGACCTAAGATCAAGTCAAATTCTTCACGATTATCGATAATAAAGGCTTTTTTTCGACCTTCAAATTGGACAGATAAGTATTCTACGCTGTTTGCCGGCTTTAATGCCACTGGAAAGTCAAATGGTAACTCTTGATTCAAATGCCCATCAACTAACATTTCTTTTCTAACAATCAACGTTTTGGGATAAGGTAACTGGTATTCCTCGCAAACTTCATAAAAACTAACCTTATTAATCAGACGTTTAAATAACGAATAATCGATGTAAGGACAAATAAAATACTTTGAGAGTTCTTCTTTATGCTGAGAAATCAGTTCTGCATAGCCATCTCCACATGCAATCAAGAGATACTTCTTCGTTTGATCTGAATATTTCTCTCTTGCTAAACGTAACATGGACTCAATAAAGACCGGATCTTTATCAAAACCAGGAATTACGTCTACTTTGACAATTTTGCTATAGCGAGTTGGTGCCAACTGATTTGATGCATACGCCTGGCAAACTTTGCCATACGCTTCATGAAATGAACGTGCCATTCCATAGACATTCATGTCGCTACCCAATAAAATAGGAATAAATTCTTCGTTTACATTACTGTTCATCATTATCTCTCACTTACTCATAATCTCTAGTTTTCTTTTTCAACTACACAAGGAATATCATACCATAAAGAAAAAAGCAATCAAAGGAATCTCCTCCGATTGCTCAATTCTTTTTTGAACGGATTGAACTTATAGGAAGTTTTTATCTATACCAATTAGTGTAGAAAGAACTACCATGTTTCGTATTTTAGTCTATACTAGTCAATAAAACAAGAATAGATACTTGATTTTAATTTTTTTTTAACTATCCAGTTGGTTTTCACCATTCATGATTTTTTTTAAGTATCGACCAGTATAACTCTCTTTCACCTCAATGATTTCTTCAGGTGTACCAGTGGCTAAAATCGTACCGCCACCTTCCCCGCCTTCTGGTCCAAGATCAATAATATGATCAGCGGTTTTAATAACATCAAGGTTATGCTCGATCACTAATACCGTATTCCCTGCATCTACTAAACGTTGCAAGACATCAAGTAGCCGGGCAATATCATCTGTATGCAAACCAGTCGTTGGTTCATCTAAAATATAAAAGTTCTTACCATTCGCTATTTTGTGTAATTCACTAGCGAGTTTCATCCGCTGTGCTTCCCCACCAGATAATGTTGTAGCTGGTTGCCCCATCGTAACGTAGCCTAGACCAACATCGACAATGGTTTGAAGTTTTCGATGAATCTTAGGGATTGGTTGGAAAAATTCAACGGCATCTTCAACCGTCATTTCTAAAATATCTGCAATACTTTTCCCTTTATAATGAACTTCTAGCGTTTCAGAATTATATCGCTTCCCATGACAAACTTCACAAGGAACGTAAACATCAGGTAGAAAGTGCATTTCAATCTTAATAATTCCATCGCCTCGGCAGGCTTCACAACGTCCACCTTTAACGTTGAAACTAAAACGGCCTTTTTTATACCCACGCATTTTAGCTTCATTTGTTTGTGCAAATAAATCTCTAATATCATCAAATACACTAGTATATGTCGCAGGATTGCTTCGTGGTGTGCGCCCAATCGGACTTTGATCGATATCAATGATTTTTTCAATACTTTCATAACCGGAAATTGATTTGAATTTACCAGGTTTTGCTGAATTACGATTGATTTTTTGTGCAAGAGCTCGTTTTAGGATACTATTGACCAATGTACTCTTACCTGAACCGGACACACCAGTCACCGCAACAAATTCACCTAAAGGAAATTCCACTGAAATATTTTTCAAATTATTTTCCGTTGCCCCAGTGATTTTGATAGCTTGTCCATTCCCTTTTCGGCGTTCAGTTGGAACTGGGATACTCTTTTTACCGGATAGATATTGTCCAGTTAAAGAATCTTCATCAGCAGCAACTTCTGCTGGCGTGCCAGCTGAAACGATTTCTCCTCCTTGATGCCCCGCACCAGGACCCACATCAATCAAATAATCTGCCGCACGCATCGTATCTTCATCATGCTCGACCACGACCAGGGTGTTCCCTAGATCACGCATTTTCTTCAATGAACCGATCAAACGGTCGTTATCTCTTTGATGGAGTCCGATAGAAGGCTCATCTAAAATATAAAGAACCCCTGAGAGATTCGAGCCAATTTGAGTGGCCAAACGGATCCGCTGTGCTTCTCCTCCTGAAAGAGTTCCTGATGCACGACTCAGCGTTAAATAATCGAGACCAACATTTTCTAAAAATGAAAGTCGATCATTCACTTCTTTTAAAATCGGTTTAGCTATTACTTTTTCTTGGTCTGAAAGGGTCAAATTTGAAAAGAAGTTGACCGCTTTTTGGATAGACAACTCGTTCGTTTGTCCAATATTCGTTCCATTGATTTGAACGGATAAAGCTTGAGGATTCAAACGATACCCATGACAAGTTTGGCAAGTCAATTCAGTCATATATTGTCTCATTTGCTCTCTTGTGAAATCACTGTTCGTATCATGGTACCGACGCTTAATGTTTTTCAATACCCCTTCAAAAGTTGTTTCAACATCACGAACACCACCGAAATCATTCTCATAGTGGAAATGGAACAGCTCGTCTGTCCCATTGAGCACGATTTCTTGATGTTCAAGTGGCAACTCTTCAAAAGGCGTCTCCATATCAATCCCATAACTTTCACAGGCTTGAGCTAGCATCTGAGGATAGTATTGTGAACTGATTGGATTCCAAGGGGCGATCGCTCCTTGACTCAACGTCTTCGTACGATCAGGTATCACTAAATCTTGGTCCACTTCTAATTTGACACCAAGACCATCACAATCAGGACACGCACCAAATGGCGCATTGAAAGAAAACAGTCTTGGTTCCAATTCACCAACAGTAAAGCCACAATAAGGACAAGCGTAATGCTCGCTAAACAGCATTTCCTCTTCTCCGATGACATCAATCAAAACATAGCCTTCTGCTAAACGCAAGGCAGCTTCGATTGAATCAAACAAACGTGAACGGATTCCTTCTTTTATGATGACACGGTCTATGACAATTGCGATATCATGCTTTTTATTTTTTTCTAATTCTGGTACTTCACTTAAGTCATAGATTTCTCCATCCACTCGAACACGTACGTATCCTTCTTTTTGAATACGTTCAAAAACTTTTTTATGTTGGCCTTTTTTCTTGACAATGATCGGCGCAAGAACTTGAATTTTAGTTCGTTCAGGTAATTCTAAAACTTTATCAGCCATTTGATCAATAGATTGGCTGGTGATCTCAATGTGATCATTCGGACAGATAGGATGCCCCACACGTGCAAACAGCAATCGGAGATAATCATTGATTTCTGTGACAGTTCCTACTGTTGAACGAGGGTTTTTACTAGTTGTTTTTTGATCAATTGAAATTGCTGGACTTAGCCCATCAATACTATCAACATCCGGTTTATCCATTTGCCCTAAAAATTGCCGTGCATAAGCAGAAAGACTTTCGACATATCTTCTTTGTCCTTCTGCATATAATGTATCGAATGCTAACGAACTTTTCCCAGAACCAGATAATCCAGTGACCACCACAAATTTATCTCGCGGAATTGTCACATTGATGTTTTTTAAATTGTGGGCTCTTGCACCATGGATAATTATTTTATCATTTGCCATATAATCCCCCTACTCTGACGCCTTTAGTTCAAGAATCATATCCCGTACATTTGCGGCTGTCTCGAAATCTAATGCTTTAGCAGCATCTTTCATTTCTTTTTCTAATTTCATTAATAATGTAGCTTTTTCTTCTCTTGTCATTTCTTCATAGGATACTTGAACCGTTTCTTTTGCATCATCTTCGGATTCTTTCGTGATGGAAATCAAATCACGGATCTCTTTGATGATCGTTTTCGGCACGATACCATGCTCTTGATTATATTGTTCTTGGATACTACGTCGTCTAGAAGTTTCATCGATAGCCTTGCGCATCGAATCAGTCACTTTGTCCGCATACATAATCACTTTTCCTTCTGCATTCCGCGCTGCACGTCCAATCGTCTGTACTAAAGAACGTTCGCTCCGTAAAAAGCCTTCTTTATCTGCATCCAAAATCGCTACTAGCGAAACTTCCGGTACATCAAGTCCTTCACGTAACAAGTTGATTCCTACAAGTACATCGAATTCACCTAAACGAAGATCACGAATGATTTCGGTACGTTCTAATGTTTTGATATCACTATGCAGATATTTGACTTTGATTCCTAATTCTTTAAAATAATCAGTCAAATCTTCAGACATTTTCTTTGTCAATGTAGTTACAAACACGCGCTGATCTTTTTCAACTCGTTCATTGATTTCTCCTACCAGATCATCAATTTGCCCCATGATCGGCCGCACTTCGATGATTGGATCTAGTAGTCCAGTTGGTCGGATGATCTGTTGAATCACTGTATCCGTTTGTTCATACTCATATGGACCAGGCGTAGCAGATACATAAACGATTTGATTCACGTGCTTTTCAAACTCTTCTAATCGTAACGGACGATTGTCTAATGCCGATGGTAAACGAAAACCATAATCGACTAACATCTGTTTTCTTGCGCGGTCACCATTGTACATTCCCCGAATTTGCGGCATTGTCACATGCGATTCATCAATAATCATTAATGAATCTTCGGGAAAGAAATCAAGTAATGTGTATGGTGGCTCACCTTCTTTTCGACCATCCATGTGTCGCGAATAATTTTCGATTCCAGATGTATAACCCATCTCTAACATCATTTCAATATCATAGTTCGTTCGTTGTTCTAGCCGTTGAGCCTCTAACAATTTATTCTCATTCCGCAAAACTGTCAAACGTTGTTCCAGTTCCGCTTTGATATTTGCAACCGCATGTTCCATGTGTTCATCATTTGTGACAAAGTGAGTCGCTGGAAATATCGCCACATGCTCAGTTTCTCCCAAGACCTCACCAGTCAACGCATTGACTTCACGAATCCTTTCGACCTCATCACCAAAAAATTCAACACGCAACGCACGTTCATCTCGACTGGCTGGAAAAATCTCCACAACGTCCCCACGTACTCGAAAACGACCACGTTGAAAATCAATATCGTTGCGCTCAAATTGGATACTAACTAAATCACGAATCAATTGATTACGATCAAGCTCAGCTCCTTGTCTAATTGAAACGACTTGTTTTTGATACTCAAAAGGTGAACCCAAACCAAAGATGCAAGAAACAGAAGCAATCACGATCACGTCATTTCGTTCTAATAACGAACTGGTTGCCGAATGTCGTAACTTATCAATTTCATCATTGACACTAGAATCCTTTTCAATGTAAGTATCACTTGAAGGGACATAAGCTTCAGGTTGATAATAATCGTAATAAGATACAAAATATTCAACTGCATTATTGGGGAAAAATTCTTTGAACTCCCCATATAATTGTCCAGCTAATGTTTTATTGTGAGCAATAATCAATGTTGGCTTATTCACTTTTTCAATCAAATTCGAAACGGTATACGTCTTCCCTGTACCAGTTGCTCCTAAAAGTATCTGAGCTTTCTTTCCACCAACTACCCCATCAACTAACTGTGTAATGGCTTCGGGTTGATCTCCTGCTGGTTGATATTTTGACACCAACTCAAAGTGTCGGGAGGTATCTCTTTCTATCATATTTCATCCTCCTTTTCATTCTTTCCTCTTCATTTTACGACCACAAAAAAGAAAAGGAAAGCAAAGGCATTCCTTGTTGACTTATTATACCACACCGAACATACTTTCGCTACTTTTGAGTTTTTTCTTTTCTACTATATTATATAAATTCATACATGTATTATGTAGTAAATTAGGCAGCAAAATTATATATCAATAAGGTCCCTTAAGTAATTATTTATCTTACGTTAGATTCCTCTCTACATTTATTATGTTACATTTTATAACATAGATTGTTACAAAATGACATTTTTTTTATTTTTTTCAGCAACTCAGCTTGTATCTATTATTAGTTTTCGCATATAATAGGAAAATATGAAAAGTTATTGAAATTTTAGGAGGTTAATTATGAAAAAAAAGCATTTGCTTCATACGATTATTTTCATAATGACAGGACTTGTCACATTTGCGCTTAGCAATCCTGTACAAGCTGACGATAAAACTACTGCTGACTCAAGTACGAGCGAGACGATGCAAAAAATAGAACCTAAGAAAGAGACGTATGTCATTGCCAGCGATTCAGCTTTTGCACCTTTCGAGTTTCAAAACGCTGAAGGCAAATACGAGGGAATTGATGTTGGATTAATGGAGGCAATCTCCAAACTGCAAGGATTTAACCTACGTATGGATTATCGTGGTTTCTCTGCTGCGCTACAAGCGTTAGAATCTGGTCAAGCAGACGGAATGATCGCAGGAATGACTGTGACCGATGAACGAAAAAAAAGCTATGATTTCTCAGATCCTTATTTTGAAAGCGGGATTCAAATCGCTGTCAAAAAAGGAGACAATTCAATCAAGTCCTATGAAGACCTAAAAGGAAAAACAGTAGGTGCCAAAGTTGGAACTGAAAGTGCTGATTTTTTAAATGCCCACGAAGACCAGTACGGCTATACCATCAAGTACTTCGATTCTGCAGATCAGTTATATGACGGATTGAGAGTTGGAGCAATTGACGCCATGATGGACGACTACCCTGTTATCGGCTATGCAATTAAAAACAATCAACAATTAGAAACACCGATTGCTAAAGAATCTGGTGGTAAATACGCTTTTGCTGTGAAAAAAGGCCAAAATCCTGAACTATTACAAATGTTCAACGAAGGTCTAAAAGAATTAAAACGAACTGGCGAATACGATAAAATCATCAACAAATATATCTCAACAGATAATACGCCTACTAAAGCCAGCAAAGATGAATCTACACTAACTGGTCTATTACAAAACAACTACAAAGTTTTACTAAAAGGTTTATGGCAAACGATCTTATTAACTTTAATTTCATTCGCCTTGGCATTAGTTGTTGGTGTTATCTTTGGTTTATTCAGCGTAGCGCCAATCAGAGCCCTACGAACAATTGCAAGTATTTATGTCGATGTCATCCGCGGTATTCCAATGATGGTTCTTGCATTCTTCATCTTCTTTGGATTACCAGGTATCGTCGGATTTACTATTCCCGACTTCATTGCCGGGATTATCACACTAACTTTGAACGCCAGCGCTTATATCGCAGAAATCGTTCGTGGTGGGATCAAAGCTGTGCCAGTTGGTCAAATGGAAGCTTCTCGCAGTTTAGGACTTTCATATAATCGAACCATGCAAAAAATCATCTTACCACAAGCAATCAAGATCATGTTGCCATCTTTCGTGAACCAATTCGTTATTTCATTGAAAGATACAACAATCATCTCAGCGATCGGTGTGGTAGAGTTACTGCAAACTGGTAAAATTATCGTTGCACGTACGACACAAAGTACGTACGTCTATCTAATTATTGCTATCATGTATTTGATCCTCATTACTATTCTGACAAAATTAGCAAAAGTTTTAGAAAAGAAGGTGAAATAAGATGGCTGAAAAAATTCTAGTTGAACATCTTGTAAAAAAATACGGTGAAAATACCGTTTTAAATGATATCAATGTTTCAATCAACGAAGGTGACGTTGTTTGTATCATCGGTCCTTCCGGTTCAGGAAAAAGTACCTTCCTACGTTGTTTAAACCGTTTAGAAGAGCCTTCAGACGGCGAAATCATCATTGATGGGGCCCACTTAATGGACAAAAACACTGATATCAATTTGGTAAGACAACACATCGGAATGGTATTCCAGCATTTTAATTTATTCCCACATCTTTCAGTGCTAGAAAACATTACATTAGCACCAATGGATTTGAAAAAAGAATCAAAAGAAGCCGCTGAAAAGAAAGCAATCAAATTGCTACAAACCGTCGGCCTTGAAGATAAAAAAGACATGTATCCAGAAATGCTTTCTGGTGGACAAAAGCAACGGGTCGCTATCGCTCGTGCTCTAGCGATGAATCCTGATATCATGCTCTTCGACGAACCAACTTCTGCACTAGACCCGGAAATGGTCGGAGATGTCTTGAACGTCATGAAAAAATTAGCTAAGCAAGGGATGACGATGGTTATCGTTACACACGAAATGGGCTTTGCTAAAGAAGTTGCCAATCGTGTCATGTTTATTGATGGAGGGAATTTCCTAGAAGATGGCACACCACAACAAATCTTTGAAAATCCACAAAATGAACGAACAAAAGATTTCCTAGATAAAGTACTAGATATTTAACCTTAAGATGATGAAATTGTTAAAGACCGTTGCAAAAGGATGCCTATCCCTTGCAACGGTCTTTATTTTAAAGGCATTTATAAAATCGACCAGAAATAACACTTACTTCCTTTTTGTCCTCTTCTTTCGTCCCTGCTTTAATTATTTGTTTGCCACTTTCTCCTGTCTAAATAAAAAAAGCAAATCAATAAGAGGCTGGCGATTTTCCAGCAATTAGATGTTGGTCTAACTGCCAGAGATGCTAGCTGAATTTATTGATTTGCTTTTCTTTTATTTTCTTTTCTTACCGCCAAAGGCATCTTTCACTTTATCAAAGAAGCCATCTTCTTGTTGTTCTTCTACTTTGATGCCGCCAGCTTCAGCAAAAGCACGCAATGCTTCACGTTGCTGTTCATTTAAGTTCTTCGGCGTGATCAACTTCACTTTCACATGTTGATCCCCAGTAGCTCCTCCACGAAGTTTAGGCGCTCCTTTGCCACGTAAACGGAAATTCGTTCCTGTTTGCGTACCTGCCGGAATTTTAAGTTTGACATCTCCATGAACGGTTGGCACTTTTACTTCATCACCTAAAGCAGCTTGTACAAAACTCAATGGCAATTCGTAATAGATCTCTGAACCATCACGATCGAAAATATCACTTTCTTCCACACGGAATACAACATATAGATCACCAAATGGTCCGCCGTTTTCTCCAGCTTCACCTTGACCTGCCAGACGCATTTGTTGTCCTTCTTCTACACCTGCTGGTACATTCACCTTAACAGAATGTGCTTTCTTTTCGTGACCAGAACCATGACAAGTCGGACAAGGATCTTTGATTTCTTTACCAGTACCATGACAAACGTCACAAGTTTGACGACTCATCACACGGCCAAGTGGCGTTTGACGTTCCACATTGATTGTCCCTGATCCATGACACTTATGACAAGTTGTTGGTTGTGTTCCAGGTTTCGCACCATTTCCATGGCAAGTATGACAAATTTCTTCTCGGTTATACTTGATTTCTTTTTCTACGCCAAAAATCGCTTCTTCAAAAGAAAGATCGATCGTATACTGTAAATCCGCACCCTGTCTTGGCGCATTAGGGTCTACCGTACGACCGCCACCGCCAAAGAATGAATCAAAGATATCTTCGAAGCCACCAAAACCGCCACCTGAAAAGCCGCCAAAACCACCAAAGCCGCCACCGGCTCCACCAGCGCCATAGTTTGGATCGGTACCTGCGTGTCCATATTGATCATAAGCTGCCCGTTTTTGCGGGTCACTTAAAATTTCATAAGCTTCTGATACTTCTTTGAATTTTTCTTCTGCATCAGCTTCTTTATTGATATCTGGATGATATTTTTTTGATAGCTTTCGATAAGCTTTTTTAATTTCATCTTCAGAAGCTCCTTTTGAGAGCCCTAAGACTTCATAATAATCACGTTTTGTTGCCATAGGCTTTCCTCCTATTGGTTCTCATCATTTCCACGTCGCTTGTTATCATATCATACTTTTACGAAAACAAAAACTGCTACTTTCAAGTATTTAAAAAAGGAAGCTAGTTTAAGGCTCATACCTAAGTCAAGTTTTCCAAATTGAAGAAAGAATGTTCCTCAAATCTTATCTTATGACCAGATCGAACTACCTCAAAGCAACAGCTATTGTCCAAGAAATTCTCCCATTGTTCTTATGACTTCTGTTATTCAACAGGCATAATCATGCACATCAAATCTCCAAACAATAAGGTCTCTATTTTGCGCATCATTCTTGAAAGTGAACGCCTACTAACCTTTTAGACCACGCTAAATTTAGAACTATCGGAAAATAATCCGAAGAATCTCGAAAATATGAGAATCTATTTTCGCATTCTTCGGATTATTTCTTAGAGCTGATCTCTTTTGCTAAACCTTCTTTCAAGCATTGGCACTAAAAACGAATGGTAAAGTAAATTGTTGTATAAACTTCGATTCACTCGTCTTTTAGATCCTGCTTAATATTGTTTAACAACGTATTCAAAAGGTTGTATTGTATGATAACAGTCCCAGCTAGAGAAGGGGAAAACCTTCTCTACTGAAACTTGTCATTTCTACTAAACAGCTAACGATTATTTAATGAGATTATTTTTTGTCGTCTCCGTCGACTTCTTCAAAGTCAGCGTCTACTACATCATCTGCACCTGTTTGCGCTGCTTCTGGATTTTCTTGTGCTTGTTGTTGCGCAGCTTGTTCATACAATTTAACTGTCAAATTTTGCACGATTTCATTCAATGCATCACGTTTTGTTTTCATTTCTTCGATATTGTTTGCTTCAACAGCAGCTTTCAATTCATCGCGAGCTTCTTCCGCTTTTTTCACTTCTTCTGCGTCAACTTTACCTTCTAATTCTTTTAGTGTTTTGTCAACTGAGAATAGTAAAGCATCAATATCGTTACGTAAATCCACTTCTTCTTTACGTGCTTTATCTGCTTCTGCATTCGCTTCTGCATCTTTTACCATGCGTTCGATTTCATCATCAGTTAGACCTGAAGAAGATTTAATCGTGATTTTTTGTTCTTTTTGTGTACCTAGGTCTTTAGCAGAAACATTCACGATACCATTTTTATCAATGTCAAAAGTAACTTCGATTTGTGGCACACCACGTGGTGCTGCAGGAATATCTGTTAATTGGAATCTTCCTAACGTTTTGTTATCAGCAGCCATCGGACGTTCACCTTGCAAGACATGGATATCTACAGCAGGTTGATTATCTGCAGCCGTTGAGAACACTTGTGATTTACTTGTAGGGATCGTTGTGTTTCGATCAATTAATTTAGTAAAGACGCCACCCATTGTTTCAATACCTAATGATAACGGAGTAACATCAAGTAACACAACGTCTTTGACATCACCTGTGATAACCCCACCTTGGATAGCAGCACCCATTGCTACTACTTCATCTGGGTTTACAGATTTGTTTGGTTCTTTTCCAGTTTCTTTTCTTACTGCTTCAACAACTGCAGGAATACGTGTTGAACCACCAACTAAGATAACTTCATCAATTTCAGATTGTGATAAACCAGCATCTTTCAAGGCTTGTCGTACTGGAATTTTTGTACGCTCTACTAAATCAGCGGTTAATTCATCAAATTTCGCACGAGTCAATGTCATTTCTAAGTGAAGAGGACCTGCTTCGCCAGCTGTGATGAACGGTAAGCTGATTTGTGTGCTTGATACTCCAGATAAATCTTTTTTCGCTTTTTCTGCAGCATCTTTCAAACGTTGCAATGCCATTTTATCTTGTGATAAATCAATGCCGTTTTCTTTTTTGAACTCAGCTACCATGTGATCAATGATTTTGTTATCGAAGTCATCCCCACCTAGATGGTTATCTCCAGCTGTTGATAGTACGTCAAATACGCCATCACCTAATTCAAGGATAGATACGTCGAACGTACCACCACCAAGGTCAAATACTAGGATTTTTTCATCACGATCTGTTTTATCCAAGCCATAAGCAAGCGCTGCAGCAGTTGGTTCATTTACAATACGTTCAACTTCTAAGCCAGCAATTTTACCAGCATCTTTTGTTGCTTGACGTTGTGCATCGTTGAAGTAAGCAGGCACAGTAATAACTGCTTTTTCAACTTTTTCACCTAGATAGTCTTCAGCGAATCCTTTGATATATTGAAGGATCATTGCAGAGATTTCTTGTGGTGTATATGATTTCCCTTCTACTTCTACTTTATAGCCTGGTTCACCGATATGGCGTTTGATCGATGAAATCGTATTTGGATTCGTTACTGCTTGACGTTTAGCAACTTCACCCACTTGAATTTCCCCATTTTTAAATGAGACAACAGAAGGAGTTGTACGGTTACCTTCTGGATTTGCAATAATTTTTGCTTCGTTTCCTTCTAAAACAGCTACTGCTGAATTGGTTGTACCTAAGTCAATACCGATAATTTTACTCATAATTAACGTCTCCTTATCTTAGTTAATTTTATATCATGACATTATTGCGCAACAATAACCATTGTTGGTCTTAATACGCGGTCATGTAATTTGTAACCTTCTTGTAGTACTTCGACGATTGTGTCAGCTGGAAGTTCCTCAGTCGCTGGCACGGTTTGTACAGCTTGATGGAGGTTCGGATCAAAAGCCTCTCCTTTTGCTGGGATTTTTTCGATTCCTTCTTCTTTAAGTGCTTGTTTCAAGCTTTCTAGTACCATTTCAACACCTTTTTTCAAACTTGCACCCTGATCATCAGCCACATCTGTAGCCAAAGCACGCTCTAAGTTATCAATTGAAGGTAATAATTTTTTAGCAAGATCTTGTGAACGATATTTTTGTAATTGTTCACGCTCATTTTTACTTCGATTTGCAATATTTGCAATCTCAGCTCGAGCACGTAAATATTTATCTTCCAACTCTTCCATTTCAGCCTTTAAATTTAAACGCTCAAATTCTTCAGCTTCTACGTCAGAGACACCTGAGTCTTCCGTCGCTTCCGTATCGATTTCCGTATCTTCTTGAATATCCGCTACGTCTTTTTCTAACTCTTCTTTTTTTTCTTTCACAAGACACACTCCTTTTCGTTAATCAGTCAGTGATTCGTTTTCATGCTAAGATCCAGTCAAATCAATTGATCGATAATAATCAGCAAGCTTGTTCGCTAATTCTTGACGATAGACATCTACCAGACCCAGCATTTTTGAATAAGGCATACTGGTTGGTCCCAACAAGGCTATTGTACCTCGACCGTGTCCAGCAATCTCGTAACTTGCTTGGATCATGCTCATATTTTGTAAAAGCTCATTTCCTAATTCAGATCCAATTTTGATGTGGATGTTACTATCCGTTGGGACGATCATTTGGGTTAATTCATAAGTATCTGTCATAAACGAAAACATCGATTTGAATTGCTCCAGATCTTGGTGGAGTTCATAATCTAGTAGATTCATTTGCCCACTTACATAAATTTTGTCTTCAAACGCATGTCCGAGTATCGTATCAAAAAGATTTGATATCCCTTCAGTTGTCTGAAAATATCTATGCAAAATCATTGGAATCTCTGTCCGCAATTTATGATAGACAGTCATCAATGGATCTCCCACCAATCGTTCATTGACAATGCGAACAATTTTTTCTAAATCTTGGCTTCCTAGATTTTCAGGAAGTGTAAAAACTTGGCTTTCTACATTTCCTTTATCGGTTACTACAATCGCAATCACTTGACGACTATTTAAAGGAACAATACGAAAACCAGTCAAACGGCGGTCTTTAATTTCTGGGCCTAACGAGAAGGTTGTGTAACTAGTTAGCTCGGATAAAATCTCAGCAGATTGTTGAATAATCTCGTTAATTTCATGAAATTCTTTGCTTAAAGACAGCCGAATCTGCTGCAGATCATCATTGGTTACACGAGCAGGTTTTAGCAAATGATCCACATAATGCCGATAACCTAATGCTGAAGGAATCCTTCCTGATGAAGAATGAGTTTTAAGTAACAACCCAGCATCTTCTAAGGCTTTCATGTCATTACGGATCGTTGCTGAGCTTGCCTTGACTCCATCTTCCATTAAGGTTTTGGAGCCAACGGGTATACCGCTACTCGTATAGTTTTGGATGATCAGACGTAAAATCTCACTTTGTCTTTGTGTTAACATCTTCTTCACCTCTCATTAGCACTCATATCTTCTAAGTGCTAACCCACTTACTAATATAGCAAGAAGCGCATAGTGTGTCAAGAAAAAGAACACCACTTTTAGCACTCTCATTTAACGAGTGCTAAAAGCGGCATTCTCTGATAAATACATTGATAGATCAACACGAAAGATAAATAGGTTTCTTAATACCTTCCATTATTTAATCGATCTATAAAGAAATTTAAAGGTTTTATTGACCTCTCACAACTATTTTTCAAGCAAGAAACGTTCAAATACTTCATTTCCTAGAAAAGTTCCTTTTGGCGTTAAATAAATTCGATCGGATTCATTGACCAATAATCCTTCTTTTTCTAAATCTGTCAAAACCTTTGAATAAAGCGATTCGATTGTTTGCTGATAACGTTCGTAAAAATGTTGTTTGGAAATTCCTATCTTTTTCCTTAACCCAAGAAACATTTCTTCCTCGATTTGATTTTCTCTTAAAAGTACTTCAGTTTCCAAAACAGGGAGTTCTCCTGCTCTTAATGGACGTAAATAATGTTGAATCGGTCCCTTATTACGGTATCGTTTATTCCCAAGATATCCACTTGCACCTGCGCCAAAGCCGAAATAATGATCATTGTTCCAATACATCAAATTGTGTTTTGATTCATGCCCCTCCAACCCAAAATTACTGATCTCATATTGATGACGTCCCTTTTTTTCCATTGCTTGTATGGTTTCTTCAAACATCCGCGTTTCGGTTTCTTGGTCAGGCAGTTCTAAACGCCCTTGCCGCACCCAATTCATAAACATCGTTTTATTTTCTAAAATCAATGAATACAATGAATAATGGGGCAAATCAAGTGCAAGTGCTTGATTCAATGTCTCTCGATAGCCCTCTAATGTTTGTCCAGGTAACGCATAAATCAGATCAATACTCACATTCGTAAAGTTTTCTTCTTCTAAAAAACGCATTGTTTGGTAAACATCCTCTGCGGTATGTTTCCGCCCAATTTTTTTCAGCAACCGATTATCAAAAGTTTGCACCCCCATTGATAAACGATTCACTCCATAATTTTTCATGACCTGAAGCTTTTCTTTCGTTAGATCTCCAGGATTCGCTTCAACCGTAAATTCTTTTCCTTCTTTAAAAGGCAATATTTCCCTAGCGCCTGCTAACAAACGATCCAATTGCACTGCAGTCAAAGACGTAGGTGTCCCACCACCAACATACAGTGTTTCTAATTCTTTTACAGGATGTTGTTTAAGTGTGATTTCCATTTCTTTTAGAAGCATCTCGACATATTCATCTACGGGTTGACCTTCTAAAAATACTTTATTAAAGTCACAGTAATAACAGATATGCTCACAAAACGGGATATGGATATACGCAGAAACCTTTTGTTCTGCGGGATTGGTTGTTTCATTCATTAAACTAAATTCTCCTTACGTCGAAAAGTCGTACCTGTTTTCGACCTTCTTTAAACGGTGTTCAAGCGATTGCTTCTACGGAATTAAGTTCAAAAAATTCAAAAATATGGAAAGCTATTTTCGATTTTTCGCTCTTAATTCTTGAAGCAAACCATCGCTTTCACAACCTCTCATATACGCATACTAACCGTATTTTCCAAACAAATCCACTAAAAAATCCAAGAATCGACTTCTTGGACTAGTTTTTCTTTGGTTGTATTGGTTACTTGGTTATAAATTTCTAAAGTTGTTTTCATGTTGGAATGACCCACTCGCTCCATGATCGCTTTAATTAGAACGCCTGCTTCTGCCAATAAAGAGATATGAGTTTAATGGTAAAGACAGTAAGGTCTATACAGTGGCTAATCAAAAAAGACCTAAAAAATGGTAATTCAACAAGCATCTCCTCAATTGCTGAACTTATTAGCTATTTCATTCTGTCTTTTATGTTGTATGTACGTTTTAAATCTAATTCTTTTAATCATTCTTTTCTTTAGGTTTATCCATTTGAAAAACTCTGCATCACTTGATACAACCTCTGGGGGTTTACACACTTTTTTATAGACTACCTTTCAAAAGTTGACTCTCGTTTAGTTCTTGAAAATTCTTCGTTATTTTTTATAGCAGTATTTGTTAGTTTTTCTGAGAGAGTAGGTTTCATTGACTGGCCTCTTTTATTTCTTCTGTTATTAGATTGTTCAAAGTTATTAATGAGTTTATTGTATTCATCAGTATACTTTGTTGCTAACGAGGGGCTTAATTTTCCTTTTTTTACAAGCAACTCTATACAATTTTTCTCATTAATTATTGCATATTGAATATTCGTTTTTTCACACTTTAATGTTGGAAGGATGATATTCTCAAAAATATTAAGATTTTTTTCTGTCTGCTGAATATCACTAGGAGACATTTTCTTATTCGAGCGTAACTGTAAATGGAACTCATTAATTTGTTCACGTAAATATTTTATATTTTTAGTTGCCATGTTGAAATTGTTTGAAAGATCTTCAAATCTTATTGCTATAGATTCTTCTTGTGGAGAAAGAGTAGGTAGCGCTGTTGTAGGTTTATTCGTTATTTCAGGCATACTTATCGTTGTTTTATAAGTGCTACCCAAATGGGTTCCTTTTGATTTTGTAGACTCTTGTGAAAAAATAGTAGGACTTTCTGTTTCAAGAGAATGCACTGCAGGGGTTCTCAGGTAGTTTATCTCATTTTTTAGGAATCTTGTTAGCTTTCTACAATTGGCTAAAAAACTATTGGCCTCCCTTTTTTTGTTTTTTAGATTGTCTAAGTCCATTATGTAACGAAACTCATATTCTTCTACTTCTGTTCTATTCTCTATTCCATCATTTTTTAAATATTTTTCAAGCGATTCCATCTTCTGTTCTGTCTTATTCACAAAAGTTTTTAAATCATTCCTCACAAGACGTAATTCTTTGCATAATTCTTCAGACTGCTCACGGTATGATTTTAATTGATTAATTTCTGCAGGTTTTTCAGTAATGTATCCGTTTAAGAGTTTGATAAATTCTGACTCTTTTTCCACTAGTTGATAAATTGCTCCGTCATGAGCTTTTTGATCCTCGAGATGCTTTGAAAATTCTACATCAATTTCTTGTGATTGTTTAGATTTTTGAGCTGAATAGGGGTGTCTTGGATCATCTCTTTGCATTTCGTCTAGTAGTCTTGAGGTTTGGTCAGCGTTCATCCCATTGTTGTGTTTCGAGTGTTGAACTTCGTGTGGATGAATGTCATCAGGTAAAAAATTAATTCTACCCAAGTTTTCTACATACGGATTTCGTTCTAATTCCCTTCCTTGATTTTGGTGTCCTAAACTACGTGCTTCATTTGCTATGCTCGCCACACCAAGAGCAGCAGTAATCAGTTTACCTATTCTCATATAGTATCCATCTCCTTTTCATTTAATGCTTTTTACTTATCCTATGGAAAGTAAAAAGCTAGACAAAAAACACAACAACTATAAAAACTACCCAAACAAGGAGAGAGTTTTCTAGCCGTCGCAAATGTAAAGTACCACAACGACTCTTTAATGTTCATAAAAGTTTCATTTGGATTTGAGTCATTATTTTAAACACATTTTAGTAGTCACAGTCATATCTTAATCGTAGATATGACTTCATTGTTCAAACCATTTTTATCCACATCAACTAATTTTTGTTATTTAATGCTTATCCCATTAACTATGTACTTCATCATTTCTTTTGTTTTTTGGCCAACAATTGTTTAACCAATCAGCGATAATTCTGTTGTCTTTTTTTCATGATTTTATGTAACAATTTCTTTATTGCTTATGATTATAACGATGTTTTTTTTAAATGGCTTACGATTATTTCATATCCCCAAGCAATGAGAACAAGTATTACAATTCTCACATAAATAGGAAAACAATAAATAATAAATATGTTAATCAATTCAAAAATCACTAGTAATATTAAATAATGAACAAATAGCCATATTTTAGATAAATAATTCATATAAAACACCATCCAATCAAGATTTCTTTACTTTATTGGCTGCGTACACTTATGATTACTCAACAATCAATATTCGAACCCCATTTTCATCCTGGTTGTTTATTTACAAGAATAATCATTCCTTTACTTGTATGAATAGTAGTTCCGATAGAACCATTAATAGCTTGAGCTATCCTAAACCTACATAATGTACAATCGTTGCAAGCCCAACAGTTTTTGCAGTAGTCGCAATATAAGAGTTCAAATAAATATCTTTTGTTTCGTTATTGAAATTAAATACTTTATTTACCCTAGCCTTAAGTAGCTCTTTTCTTCTTTGTAATGCTATTTCGCTAGCAGTAAAAATTGTATATGGATCAATTTCTTATCGTTTCAAAATAGTGATTAAATCGTCAATATTTAAATTAAATAATTGCCTGAATCCTTCAGTAAGCTTTTATTCAGTAATAGTTCTGTCTATTGATTGATTCAACGAAATTTTTGTATTTTCATTAGCAAATACATTTGATCCTATCGAGATTGATGGAGTAATAGAGACAACCAAATCAGATGTAAGTAATACTAATTTTCATTTAAAAATATGTATCCTCCCAATTATTTTATTTGTCTTATATGACGATACAACTGTAAACTAATAACGATGTTATTAGTTTACCTCGTCATAAAAAACGTTTTTAAAGTCATAACTGTTTGAATTTTTTAAATAAAAGAACTAATTTTAGTCAGCCAGTTACAGTAATGAACAGATATGCTCACAAAACGGGATATGGATTTACGCAGAAACCTTTTGTTCTGCGGGATTGGTTGTTTCATTGATTTTTGTTCCCCTTAATCTTATTTTATTTTGTTTCTTTCTTATGTTATAAAGCAACTTTAATTTTTCTTATTTGACTAAATAACTTTAACTTCCATCGATTCTAATATACTTACGTTTTCACGGATAAAAAGTTTTTGTTTTTCTCCTTTTTCTTGATCTTTTTTCAGTTCACAATCCCTCTTGGTTTCTTATTTTTAAGCAAAAAAATAGACCTAATTATACTTGAAATTTCAAGAAAATAACTAGGTCTATATGCTATATATAGTTGAGACAGCACAGTTTATGTGGTGGCTAATCCCAATAGAAATGGGGTGAGGCCTATGTTGATTTGTAACTTGCTCCCTAGAAAGGATAAGCTTGTCTGTTTTTGAAGCGCTAATGTTTGTAATAGCTTTTGCAACGTTAGGTCTGACAACCAGCAATCACAAAAACGACAAAAAATAACCGCAATTTAAACTTAGCCAGTTTGAACGGTTATTTTTTGTAACTATTTTTAAACTGAGCCACCTTCTTAAACGGTGCTGTCAAAAGGGAACTGTTCGCGCAGTTCCATTTTTCATCTTCATTATAGCATACGCTTATTCTTCTATCCAATTTTCAAAACAAAAGAACGGTTGTTTTTTATTTTTAAGGTAATAATAACAAATCCTATAGGCTATAATCAGTTATGACAGTAAAGTTTAATGACGGTGGCTATCCAATCTGAAAGTGAGGTGGTGCTTATGCACATAATCTCAAACTTTAGAGAAAGGAGACGCCTTTTGTCTGTGGAAGCAGCGTTAGGGCTAATGATCAGTTTTGGATCTTTGATCGCAACACTGATTTTTGGCATTCTAACCTTAGCCCACAAAAACGACAAAAAGAAGTAACCGTCACTTTAGCGAGAGATTGGTTACTCCTTTTTGAGATAACTATATAACTTGCCACCGTCTTTAGCGGTGCTGTCAAAAGGGAACTGTTGACGCAGTTCCTTTTTTCATGTTTATTATAGCATACCCTTTCTCTTTTGTTCAATTGTTTCATTATTCATCATTTAATCTTTCATAAACTCATCATTTTTCACACTACAAAAACGCTTCTTACCCCGACACTTTATTTCAGTAAATTATTTCTTATTTTTCTTTACAACAACTATCTGTCCGATAATCAAAATCAACGTTACCCCAAAGCCGCTTCTTAGAAAGTCTCGATTCAGTAAATATTCGATAAAAATACCTATTAAACTGGCTACTAACGCCACAATGATAATACTAGCGTATGGATGGTTTTTCGTATACTTTTTCCAGTTTTTATACAAGAAAACTCACTCCTCTATATTATTCCGGCTATAGCTATTCCAGCATCATTATAGCTAGTTCTCGTAGGAAGCCAGCCTAACCTTTTTTAATTCTATCTTATTTTCTTGAAAATGCTGTATTAAGCGCTGATTCTAAAGTTTCTCAACGTAAATCAGAGATAATCTTATAGTATTTTTTCATGATGTTCTACCATAGTTTTTTATAGTTAATGTTTTAAAAAACGTCTTATGATTATTTCATATCCCCACCCAATGAGTATCAATATGCCTATTCGTACATAAAAAGGAAACTGATAAATAAGATATGTGTTAACTAATTCAAAAATGATTAGCAAGATTAAAAAAGAAATAAATGACCAACTTTTAGTGATATACTTCATCTAATATCCCTCCCTCTCTTTACCAATTTATTCCGAGCACTCTAGCCTTAGTCTTATTCCACTCTATATCAATCCGAGGATGAGTTTGAGCTTTAAATTGAATATAACCTATTTCTAAAATGATGGTTTTACTATTTTAGAAAGGATTATGTACTGTTTATTTTTCTATTGATTACACGAGACTCATGAGTACCGTTATTCATTGTTCCGATCTATTTTGATTGTCTTCATATATTCTAATTCTTTTTTTACGTGAACAAGCATATAATAATCTTCGACATAAAGATTTTTTACTAGTATAAATAAATCATTCGATTTAAAAATTAAAAAAATGATTATCAGTGTAAAAATACTGATTAGAAAAATACTAAAATTTATACTGCCATTCTCAAAAAATTTTTGGATGAGATAGATCATGATAGGAAAACACAAAGCTACGATAAAGTTTTGGTAAATACTTAATATCTTGGTTCCGTGTATTTCTTTTCGATCAAGTATTCCACATCAAAAATCAATTGATTGATACTTCGTTCGTCAAGCATTCTTTCGGCTTTTCGTTTATATAAATAATTATGGTATTTCTTAGGACGACCATGCTTTGTTCGATATATTTTATAGCAACAGTATAAGATAAAAATTGTTGCCACAATAAATTGGTAAAAAATATTTTCAATATTGTTATAAGCATTATGATTTCCAGTTAAATATAAAAAAACACTACCCAAAATTACTACCGTAAATAACACTATAGGCCCTGCACTAATAATATACAAAAACAGATAAAAGGGTTTGATTACCCACATGGTTCTGAATGAACTTGCTTCTCGATAGATATCCGTATAAAATTTCATTGCTTCAATTTGCTTTACTTTGAGTATTTTTGTCATTTATCCATTCTAGAGTCCTTTCTTAATCACTTGTTTGAACTGTTTATTCTTTCTATTGAAAAATTGACGGGGAATTATTCCCAAGTACGGCTTCATCACATATTTTTTTGTTGATTTTTTAAACTATAAACCCTGTCTTATCGTCCGTAGTATTGACTACCATTCAATCGAAGTATCACTGTATTAGTATATGTAGAGATTTTGGAAAAAGAATCGCTGACTGATGCTATCATTCCGTTGTGTTGAACTTTTCTGTATGACCACAATGTAAGGAACATGCTTTAAATAGATGGCCGGTTTTTCCATTCCGACAATTAATTATGATTCCTTCGCTACATTTGGGGCATATTTTTATACCCATTGGCAAAGAATTTAAAAGCTGAAATTTTAGCATCGTATCTGGTATGATTTGATTTAATAATTGTAATAACCCGTAGCGATCATACCACTCGATTTCTTTTGCTTTTTCATTTTGTTCAATTTCTTCATAGACCTGTTGATAAAAAAATGAAGTGGTGATAAACATTTTTTTATCCCAATTTTTATTTGAAATTCCTGAAAAATTAGTGATATCTTTACGTCCAATCAGTGTCGGTGTGGGTTTTGCGTTTAAGCGATTGGATTTTGCTTGTACCGCGATCCGCTTTTTTTCTTTCGTCAAAATTAAATCGACACCCCCATCTCCCACATACTTACGATGATCTTTGACATAACTTTTCTTCGTTATCTCAACCCCGTATCCTGCTAATCGGAAAGCTGCTGCTAAAAATTGCTCAAAATGTTCTCCTTGCCTCACTCGATCATCTTGGCTACTACCGAAATCTTTATCCATGTCACTTAAAAAGTCGATTACGATCTTCTCATCTTTCTTTTGCACAAAAGACGTTTTTCTTATTTCTAAGTATTGTTTGGAAACCACTTCTTGAGCGCTGCTTTCCAGTTGATTGGCTTCTTTGAATTTTTGTAAGAATTTAAAAACCATTATTTTCTCCTCTCGCTTATCGTTCTGACAATTACATTGTAAATCAATAACAAGAGTATTAATTTGTTATATAATAAAAATTTTTAAATAATTTTTATTAAAAGAATCAATCCGTTGATACTTCGCTTACTAGAACTATTGTGAAGATTACAGATTTTTTAGGCATTCTCGTTGATTATCATTGATTTGAACTATCGTTTACTGGGGATCATTCCTCTCCTATACTCAAAGAAACTTTATCAAAAAGGCTCGATTATATTTTAAGGAAAGCTAACTTGTGTCCGAGTCACATGAAGGATTTTCCCTACTAGGAAAGATCGGATTGTTACTTGTTCTTGTGTTGATCAAAAAATCAGAATAGTCATTCAGGTTTTTTAGCCAATTACTTAAAACAACTGCGTGTACTGACTCACTAATCTATGATCCTTGATTTGCTTATTTGTAATAGAGTTGGCGTTTGTTTGAACCGAAGTGTCGTTATTCAACTTACTACCAACGTGGCTTTTCGGTAAAACGCTACATAAACTACCCCCTCGCTCAATCAAGTCAGCGAAGGGCTAATTTTTGAATAGATTTTTGATTGTAAAGTACGTTTAGTTAAAATCTTTCTTTAATACATCTACCTGTCTACTATATTTAGATTTATTTCTTCATTGTCGCTATGCCCATTGTTTGTGGGGTTTTTAGGATTTCAATGATTGGCAGAAGCATTAGCGCCCCTAAAACAGCAAAACTTAGGCTATAAGCCAGTGGAATCGACAGCTGGATTTCCAATAAATGAATCACCAACGTAATAAATGATACGCCTAACCCTTGAGCTAAAGATTGGACAACTGTATTCAATGTATTGGCACTATTGCGTTCTTGTGGTGGAATTTCTGATAAACTCAATCCCATAAATGCGGTAAGTGCGAGTGAACGCCCGATTCCTGAAGCAAAAGCTAGTAACATAATAATCGCTGGAAATGTAGTTGCTTCAATGAAAAACAAACAGAAAGAACTACTCAAAATCATGAGGAATGACGCAATCAGTGCCCCTTTGTAGTTAAGTGAGCGAATAATCGATGTCGTGAAGGGTTTGATCCCAATATTTCCAATAAAAATGAAAATAACGTAACTTCCTGCAACGATTGCTGACCAATGAAAAATATTTTGTAAATAGATCGTCAACAAGTATGGCATCGCTCCGACAGATAACCAAAGGATTGCCCCACTGGTTTGGCCGATTCTAAAAGAAGTTTTTGATAGGGCTTTTAATGAAAATAAGGGTTGTTCGACTTTATTTAAATGTTGATATGTGAACAAAAGAAATATTATTCCACTCACGATACACACAATTCCTGCTATCTCAAATGAAAGACCGTCTCGTGAAGATAATTCTGCACCGACTACAAGTAAGGTGGATGCCATTGCCATTTCCACAAAACCGAGCCAATCAAATTTATTTTTGATCAGGTCATGGTCTGACGGAATCAATGAATATCCTAGGATCAAGATCGACATACCGATTGGCAAATTGATCAAAAAAATCCAATGCCAACTTAAATAGGTAATGATTGCTCCACCCATTATAGGAGCGATCGCAGGTGCGATTAATGCTGACCAAACAAGATAACTCGTCATTTTTAATAGTTGATCGACTGGCGTTTTTTCAAAAACGATCAATCGTGCAGTAGGTGTCATCAACGCTCCAGAGAAACCTTGCAACATTCGCATTCCTAAAAGAACCCCAAAACTAGGCGCAAGGGCGCTCCCTAATGAACTAATGGTGAATAGGAAAACAGCCAGAAGCCAGATTTTTTTCTTACCAAAATAATTGGCTAACCAGCCACTCATTGGGATAAAAATCGCCACTGTAACTAAATAGGCACTGATTAAAAGTGAGATTTGCGACATACTTGTTGAAAAAGTGGTCGCCATTTTGGGTAAAGCTGTTGTAACAATCGTACCATCTAATATTTCCATAAATAAACTCATTGCCATTACTAAGGCAATTTTGATTTGTTGAGACATGTTCTTCCTCCAAATATCATCCTTAATATATCTTTTAGATATATATTTTTTTGTATAAAAGAGACTGTAACTAATAAAAAGTTACAGTATCGTTGCTTTTTTATGACGCTTTAAAATCGACCTGATGTTAAGAACTGTCACGTTTTGTTCTACACCAAGATCATGCTTATTCTTCCACAAAAGGTAGTTCTGATAGGAAATCTTCTGCCCACTGGATTGCTAACTGGGCTTTTCCAAGTAATAATTCTAACTTTTTAGTCGCATACCAATGATCAATTTTTTTTACTTCGTCTAGTTTTTTTAAATAGCCCTTGATTTCGTCAACCGTGATTTGTTTTTCACGTATGTAGACCATTAACAATTCTTTTTGTTCGTCTAATGAGAGATGTTGCATCGAATCGAGTTTGATTAAATAAATTTCTTCTGTATGAGCGCCACTGGGAACGTCTTGTTTCATTAATTCAAAAAATCGTTGACGTCCTTTATCAGTAATACTGGCAGTCTTTTGTGTACGGCCTTCTTCATTAACAGTAATAGTGATTAAGCCATTTTTTGCCAACTTGTCTAACAATGGGTATAAAACACCAAAACTGACTTTGCGATTTTTACCTAAAGAAGCCTGCATTGCATTTCTTAAGTGATAACCATTTTGTGGTGATTCCATCAATTCTCCTAGAACAAACAGTTCATTCATCATGTTTCTTCCTCCTTATCTATCTTTTAGATACAAGAATGATATATCTAAAAGATGCATAAGCCAATCACTTTTCTTTATTAAGGTAATTAAGCAAACCCACTTTGCCATTCACATTCTTTCTGTTCTTAGCTCACTATTAAATAACTATTTTTATATATAATTAATATTAAAAAGCATTTATTCAAAACAAAAAACACATAATTAAATAACTTTAATAAAGGAAATCTAAGAACCATTACATGGTATAATGGGAAAAAATTTAGTAGGTGTTAAAATGAGAATGTTAGGAAACTTGATTTGGTTTATTTTTGGAGGCTGTATCGGTGGGATTGGTTGGTTTTTAGCAGGAGTCATTTGGTGTATAACGATCATTGGTATTCCAATCGGGTTACAATGTTTTAAGCTGGCAACTCTTAGCTTTTTCCCATTTGGTAAAGAAGTGATTTATAGCGATAGTGGGACTTCTTTAATTATCAATATCATCTGGTTGATTATCAGTGGACTCCCATTAGCGATTGCCCACGTGATTAGTGGTCTTATACTCTATATTACAATCATTGGTATTCCATTTGGTAAACAGTCGTTTAAATTAGCTAAATTAGCGTTGATGCCTTTTGGTACGAGAATCGTTCTAACCAGATCTTATTATTGATTAGATAGTTAAGAACCTGGTAACAATTTCTAGATCTAAAAAAGCCGAAGAATGTCAAAAAAGAAACAATTTTTGAAATCTTCGGCTTTTTTGTTTGGACAACTTTTAAGAAACACCAGGATCAATTATTGAAAACAACATCAACTATAGATTCACCTCTTTGATCACTGATTGTTCATATTGTTTCGTGCCAGATGATTTGCTGTTGTGCAGCTAATGGTTCTTTAATCATCGTTAAGACTTCCTCTTCAGTCAAAGCATCAGGGTAGTCACTCCAGATAGCAAAATAGGCACCTTGTACTTTTTTCATTTGTTCGTTTGTTAATCGTTGATTTTCAGGAAATTGATCAATCGTCCAGTTGTCTTGAATCTTTTGAGCTGTAGGATATTTATAACTGGCACCTTCTCCTAAAACAAAATAGAAAAATTGATCGTTGACATTGATCAATTGATGGTCACGAGTGAGAAATTCCCCCGCAGTCGCCATTGTTGCTTGATGTTTTGTCCAATACGTAATTTGAATAGAAGGTTTTAATTTACTTTTCATGAGCAGTCCTTTTTTATAGACACCATCATTCCAAATTCTAGCTTTTTTACCTAATGTTTCGACATAGTCTGCTAACTCATTGATGTAGTCGATGAAAACATCATACTGACGAGTTGGGTCGTGGTATTCAGCGATTGCTTGTGCTTTTAATGCAGGATATTTATCCAACTCTGAAAATTCAATGTATTCATCTGCCCCTAAATGGAAATAATCGGAACGATGAAATAACTCTGCATATTCTTTTATCATCTTTTTGATCATGGCGACCGCATCTTTTTTGGTGATATCAAGGGCTCGATTAGTGGGAAAAATCAAAGAATCCTCGCCTTTTCGCTCCATTTGCCATTGTGGATAGATTGCCAACAACCGTTGCAAATGACCAGGACTATCAAACTCTGGAATCACAGAAATCCCCTTTTGCTCCGCATAATCAATCAAATCCGTCATTTCCTGTTTCGTCAAAAATTTCTCTGATGTGATTTCTGGAATTGTTTCGCATTCCAACCGAAATCCTTCATTATCAGAAAAGTGAAGTTGCAAAGCATTCATTTTCAATGAAGCCATGTAGTCTACAAGTTCTTTTAGAAAATCTATTGAATAAAATTTACGTCCAATATCTAAAATCACGCCACGCTCTTTTAAAGAAGGTGCTTTTGTAACAGATATTGGCTTGTTTGATTCATTCATCAAGCAGCATCCACTCCTTATTCTGCCATTAGTTGCCAACAACCAATGCCCTCTATCGTTTTTCCTGGTACTAAAGTTTCTGATCCCATTACCTGATTTTTTTCAGACAGTTCTTGAATGGTAAAGTTTCTATAATCCAATCCTACCTCAGACAGCAATAAAGATGAAGCGTTTTCTTTATAAAAAAAGTAATAATCGCCATTTTTCTGGGTCACATACCAGCCTCCAGGGGAATCAAACGGTACTGCTCTTGTCTCATAGATTCCTTCACCATATTTTTCCAACCAATCGCCTAGTCTTTCTAAAATCGCTACCGCTTCTGTAGGTAACTCTCCATTTGGTTTAGGTCCGATTCCTAGTAGTAGATTTCCTCCTTTTGCAACGATCTGGACGAATGATAGAATAACTTCTGCTACTTCTTTATACTCATCATTTGGCCAATAGCCCCAATTTTTGGTTAATGGGATATTACTTTCCCATACTTTGACTGGTGGTTGTTCAGGTATTTTTCTTTCTGGTGTCACATAGTTCTCATAGGCCCCGCCAATGGTTCGATCGACAATCAAGAGATCTGGCTGAGAATGCCGAACTTCACTCGCTATTCTTTCCATATCCAGTTGTTCATTCCCCTGATTCACCCAGCCTCCATCTAACCATAAGATATCAAGTTGGCCATAATTTTGACTAATTTCAATGAGTTGATTCGTAACAAACCGATCATATTTCTGCCAGATTTCAGGAAACTCTTTTGGGTTATAATTTGCATATCGCCCAGTCGCTTCTCTTTCTGGCAACCAATAATAAGAGCTATGCCAATCTGGTTTTGAATAATAAGCACCTGTCGCTAGTCCTTCCTTTCTAAAAGCAGTAACAACTGCCTTAAAAATGTCTGCTTGAGGCGCTTTATGGTAGGGACATGTCGCTGCAGTTACTTTATAATCCGAATACTTTGTATCATACATTGTAAAGCCGTCATGATGTTTTGTTGTAAAAATCATGTAGCGAAAACCAGCTTGTCGGCACAGCTTTGCCCACTTAGTTGGTTCAAACTTATAAGGATTGAAACTATGGATCAACCCCCAATAATCTTCTCGTAATTCGACCATGTTCGTGCGCCAAGGTATTTTTCTTGCCCAGCTGTCTTCTTGTGACAATTGCCAAGACTCTACAATACCGGGAATACTATACAGCCCCCAATGAAAGATCACGCCCAGTTTTTGATCTTGAAACCAATCGAGTTTTTTTTGGATATTAGCGGGTAACTCCTGGTAATGATCTGTTTCGCTTTGATGGTTTTCGACAATGTCTTTTCGCAGCTTACGGTCTTCGTTTTCCTGTTCAACTGCGGATACACCATGTGCTTTTTTCATGATCATCAACCTTTCTAAATAATTGAATACTTTGTTTAAAGGTAACTGTTTCAACTGTCAAATGAACTTCTCTTGGCAATACTTCTTTAAACGTTTCATCTAAATAGTATAACTGTTCTTTTGTTAGGATAATTTCAATCATTCGTTCTTCCAATGGGGTTAGATGTACTTTTTTAAATGCGAGCAATTCTTTTTCTCGTGGGGGAATAAAACCTTGTTGTTTTTTCCCGTAAATTTGAATCGTCTCTGCTCCACTATGATTACCTGTGTTTTTCAATCGACAAGAAACCTTAATCGAATGATCTTGATGATCGGTAAAGAGTACATCGGTCAATTCAAACGATGTATAGCTTAAGCCATAGCCAAAACGATAGATTGGCTTTTCAGGATAATCGGTATACGTTTCTTTAAATTGAGTATTTCGATAGTTATAATAAACGGGTAATTGACCTGAATGCTCGGGAATCGTAAACGCTAATCTACCATTCGGATTTTTTCCAAAAAGAACATTCGCGATCGCTTTTCCTCCGTATTGTCCTGGATAGCCAGCGAAAAGAATCGCTGAAACATATGGTTCAATCGCTGAGATACTATGAGGTCGGCCTTCAATCAAAACGGCAATGACTGGTTTTTTATGTTTTGCTAATTCCTTGACTAGTTTAATTTGGCATTCCGGTAGTTCGATCGAGGCTAGGTCAATATTTTCCCCACTAGTCATTTCTTGTGATCCCTGTAATGCAGCGCCATTTTTAGCAAAAGCCGTTGAAAAATCTCTGGCACTGGACCCACCTAAAGTCACGACAATGACATCTGCATTTTCAGCTACTTGATTTGCTTCGTCTAGTCCTTGAGGTAGATCAGTTGTGATCTGACAGCCTTGAGCAAAAGCCAATTGGGTAGTTGAATTTGCCGTGTGCTCTTCGATCCCCTGCAATAGATTGCAACATGATGCTATTTTTTTAAAAGGCGTGTAATCACCTAATAGATGATAGATATTATTCACATGAGGTCCTACAACTCCAATTTGATTTAATTTCTCTTTTTTCAAAGGTAATATATTGTCATTTTTCAACAATACTAGACTGTCTTCTGCCAAAGCTGTACACAACGTTTCTTTTTGTGCCGAAGTAAAAGAAACTTTCGGTGAACTTTGGCTAGAGAAAAGACCTAATTCGCTTTTCAACTCAAGAATTCTTAAAACAGAACGATCAATCACTTCTTCACTTACCAGCCCAATAGCCACTGCTTGTTCTAGATAAGGAAACACCTCATCCCATAAGCTAAGATCAACTCCACTAGAGATGGCTTTGGCTGCAGCCATTGATGGATCGCCACAAGTTTCTGCCACTCGATCTAATGCACAACCATCGGCCATGACGATTCCAGAAAACCCATATTCTTCTCGTAAAATTTCTTGTAACAAATGGGGATTCGTGTGACAAAATACACCATCAATATCGTTATACGCTGCCATACAGCCTTTTGCGCCAGCTTTAATTCCTGCTCGAATGGCGGGTAAATGGATTTCCCTTAACTCACGCTCTCCGATTGCCACTGGACCAGAATTATGTCCTCCCATGACGTTTCCTTGACCAGCCAAATGTTTTAACACAGCTTTAATTTTTTGTTCTTTTTGTAAACCAGTTACAGCTGCTTGGGTAAAGGCCGCTGTTAGATACGGATCTTCACTAAAACATTCTTCTGTTCTGCCCCAGCGTGGATCTCTTAATAGATCTAAAGTCGAAATCAGTTCAAGATGAGCTCCTTTTTCTTGTAACTCCGCAGCCACGACTTCCTGCAATTGTTGGTAAAGTTCTGGATTCCAACTACATCCCACTGAAAAATTCGTTGGCAGTGTGGTGGCTTCTAAGGCTTGATGCCCATGGGGACATTCTTCGGATAATAAGACCGGGATTTTTAAACGGGTTTCTTTTTTCATGTATTGTTGGATCATCTGACTGACTTCTTGTGCCTCACTGGTTGTTAATCCAGTCAGCTCATTTCTTTCAGACCAAGGATCGGCACGAAATACCCCATAAATGACACCGACTGTGCCATATTTTTTCACTTCATTTTTGAAATAGTCCGTCAAAAAAAGCTTTCCGTCTTTTTTTTCGTAGACTTGCCAGCCATACAATCGTTGATTCAATTGTCCAACTTTTTCTTTTAGTGTCATTTTTTCCAACAATTTTTGCAAATCACCCATCGTTCTGCTCCTTTAATTGGATTTTGAAGGTATGGATCTCGTAAGGTTTGAACACCACAGTAACTTCATGATCATTATCTAAAGCGACCGTTTCAATTGGATTTTCTAATAGATCGCAAATCTGTACATGTTGAATTGGCTGAGAAAATTTTAAGACCGTTGTTGTTTGGCGATTTTCAAATTCATAAGCCCGCATAATGATGGATCCATCCGTTTCAGCTTTCTTTAAGGTTTCCAGACAAATGTTTCGTTCTTGACAGTTCACCCACGAACCTTCTGGTAAAGTTTTCTGTTCTTGACGAACAGCCAAACAAGGGATATTTAATTGACGAGCTTCTTCTTGGGTCTTCGCTTCCTTCCACGTTTGAGCATGGCAATAAAGCGAGTAGGTGAACTGATGATTTCCTTGATCTGCTGTTTCATAAGGATCTGTGGCAGATTTGATCAATGAGACTCCTAAATGTTGGTATTGAGCATCAAAGCCATACTTTGAATCTGTCAATAATGAAATCCCATAGCCATCATCGGATAGATCGACCCATTTATGACCACATACTTCAAACTTTGCTTTGTCCCAAGAAGTATTTTTATGCGCCGGTCGTTGTAGATTGCCAAACTGGATATCATAAGTCGCTTGATAGGCATTGACAGGCACTGGAAACTCTGCTCGAAGGAGACTATGATTTTGCTGCCAATCAACCTTCGTTTCAAAATCGATTCGTGCTTTTCCGTGAATCAAATGGATGTATTGCGTAATAGTCGAATCATAAAACTTTCTAACGATTTTCAACGTATCCCGAATCGGACCTTGATCAACAATCAATGCTTCTTGAATATCGGTAATGATTGTTGGTTTATTTTTATAGTAAAAGTCAATGTCCCATGCATCATAATTTAAAGGCAGATCTTCGTAAACCAGTAGTTCGTTCACTGCTTTCTTACCAGCGATTTCTCGTTGGTTCTTTTTATCGAATGCACTGATCATACGATAGTGTTCGTCGAATAAAAGACTAAAGTCTTGTGTCTCGTATTGCTTAGTTAAAGGAGTGGTTTCCGTTTTAGTCGTGACTTCACGATCTGATTTTACAATAGTGTAATAACTCCCACCGAGAGCAGGTAAATGATCGAATCGTCCTAAGAATTGTCCATCATACGTTTTTTGGCTGACAATCGACTGACCTTGATGTTCCAGACATTCTCCTGATTCCAGTGGTAATGGAACGATGACTTGTTCACTTACTCCGCTAGGGTTGAACAGATAAAGAAACTGTCCTGCATCGTGACTTGGCAACACTGTGTCAATTAATTGGTTCATTTCAGTGAAAAGTTCGTGATAATCAATATCTGTCTGATCATAAACTTCTTTGATTCCGCTTCCTGGAAGAATATCATGGAATTGATTTAACAATAATTGTTTCCATAATTTTTCCAACATTTCAGCTGGATATTTTTCTCGGGCAAAGATACTATATAATTTTTCAACTGTCTGTAATAACGTTTCACCAAATCGATTGTTGCGCTTGTTTTTCCCGATTGAAGTGTATGTTCCTCGATGGTATTCAAAATACAGTTCTCCGAGCCACTCTTTTTCCTGATGCTTGACCATTTTTTTGGAGAGTTCTTCAAAAAAATCAATCGCTGCGCTCTCAATGACTTGGGGCATACTCGGCAAACCTTTTTTCATACGCTTCAACGTTTCCAACATGTCTCGTGTTGGTCCTCCACCACCGTCTCCATAACCATAAGCGATCAGAATACTGTCATTGACATCCTTATCTAAGTAGCGTTCCCAACTTCCTTTCACCGTATAAGGATCGAGTAGTCCATTGTAAGTCGTATAATAAGGTGTCGGGCTATAACCGTCACTGATTGTCGTAATAAAATGAGTTAGCGCTCGGCTACCATCGATTCCTTGCCAAAAAAAGCTGTCATAAGGGATCTGATTGAATTGATTCCAAGAAAGTTTTGTTGTCATGAAATAGGGCGTGTTTGTTTTTTTCAAAATTTGCGGTAAAGCTGCAGAATAGCCAAAAACATCTGGTAACCACAAAATTTGACTTTCTTGACCAAACTCTTCGCGTATAAATTGTTTCCCATAAAGAAATTGACGGACCAATGATTCACCTGAAGCAAGATTACAATCTGCTTCTACCCACATAGCCCCTTCTGGAATCCACTTGCCTGCAACAATTTTTTCTTTGATTTTCTCATATAGTTGCGGATAGGTATCTTTGATCAATTGATACATTTGTGGTTGACTCTGAATGAAAGTCAGTTCATCATATTCCTCCATTAATTTCAATACAGTCGAAAAACTACGTTCTCCCTTTTCAACCGCCTGCATCACTGTCCATAACCAAGCCAAATCGATATGTGTATGACCAACAACCAAGGCACGAGGAGCATTTTTTACTAAGCCTGCTTGATAAAATGCACGTTCTAAGTGTTCTTTTGCTTTCATTAATCCTTGATAATATTCTGAGCTATAAGGTTTATAAAAATTCAATTGATCAACTACTTGTCCTAATTCTCTTTCATAATAGATATAATTCGAGTCATGCTCGTTTAGCGATCGCCAACTATCCAATATCACGAACAAATCGTAATAGAGTTCATAAGATAAAGGATCGATCAGCCTTAGCTCAACCGTCAAAGGATATTTTTTTTCCTCCCGACCTGAAAAAACCTCGATTTGCAATGGAATCCGATCTCTTGAGGCATATTCTTTGGGTAACCGCAAAGTCGTATGGTTAACATCTAACCCTTGGATCAGCTGATCATCAAAATACACTTTTATTTGAGGGTTTGTCGTTGAATCCCATTCAGTTAGTGAAGAAAAGATTGCTAAATCGACTGTTTGATTTTGAAATTCATTTGGTAAACAGAGTTCTCCTGCAATTGTATAGTACTGATTTTTTTCGCCAAAATAAGCACCTCTTTCAAATTCTTTTGTCCCCGTTTCAGAATGAAAAACTAAATTCTCAACAGGTATCGCAGTTTTGATCATGTTCTTTTTTAACTCTATGATGATTCGTTGCACACGTTCAAATTCTAGTAATTTTTTCACACTATTCCTCTTTTCTAGTGAAAAGCCAGGAAACAACTAAAAAAATTGAGTTCCTGGCTTGTACTATCTGTATTATTTTTGTTCTTTTTTCCAACTATCATATTGTGTTTGCATTTCCGTGATAATTTCATCTAGTCCAGCCGCATTCATTTTTTTCTTCATATTATTCAAATTCTCTTGTGTTTCAACTGAGCCAGTGTTGATCAATGCTTTAAATTCTTCTTGTACGTTATTCAAAGCAGCAAGTTGCGTTGTCACAGCTTTCGTGTCAAAGTTGAATCCAAGTGCTGGGGATGCTTCTGCTTGCTCATTATAAGATTTCAACACTTCCCATTCGTCTGTTGGTGCACCTTCTTGGTGATAAAGATTGAAGTAATTCCCAAACATATAAAATGGCATCGTATAATTGCTATGAGCATCTAACCATTTGATTGTCTTCTCCCCAGTTTTTTCATAATGTGTTCCTTCAATACCATAGGATAAGAGGTTCATCAATTTTTCATCGGTATTCACAGCTTCTAATAGCTTCATCGCTTCTTTTGGATGTTTCGAGTTCGCACTGATCACCGTACCGCCACCCATTGCTGAAGCATTCGTCACAATTGAATCTACCATAGGCGTTACCACTACATCTTTTTTCACTTGGTCTTTGACTGTTGCTGTATCAAGTGGTCCCATCACGGTTGAAGTAACAAACCATTCTTTCCCAACAATATCGGTTTGTTTTGCCAGTGCTGCATCTTTATTGACATAGCCTTTTTTCATAAAATCTCTCACTTTTTCAACCCGTTCAACGTATGGTTTCTCAAAATAATAATTGACGATCTTCCCTTCATCTCCTTCAAGGTTGATCCCAACGGATGTCGATAATTCATCGAATTTATAAGGATTTCGGTAGCCTTCAGACATGTACCAAGGATTGATTCCTTCTTTTTCCTTGATCGTTTTGAGCCATGGTTCAAGTTCATCATAGGTTTTGATTGATTCATACGGAACATCATATTTATCAACTAGTTCTTTATTAAAGACAAAATATTCCGTAGCAGCAATTTCTTTTTGCGCTGGTACCCCATATATCTTTCCATCAATGGTGGAACCTTTCCAAAAATTCTCGTAGATTTCAGCTTTTAATCCTTGGTTTTCATTATCAAGTAATTCTGTGATATCGTACAATGCGCCCTTTCGAGCATTGGTTAAATAATTAAATCCTCCTAGCCAAGAAGCAGTAAATGCGAGATCAAAGCTTTCTCCGGCATTGACCAGTGCGCTCATCTTTTGGTCATATTCACCCCAGTCAATTTGATTAAGAGACACTGTGACATTATATTTGTCCTTTGTATACTTATTGACCGCCTCATTCACTTTTGCCACATCTTTTTGTGGAATACCCGTTATGTACCAAGTAAGATCCACCGTACCAGACTCACTCGCATTACTGGTTTTGTTACTTGAACATCCTGTTAAAAGACCTCCTGCTAATAATGCAGCTCCTAGCAATACAAATTTTTTCATTATTTTTCCTCCTATACTATTCTTTCACTGCGCCAACAGTTAAACCACCAATAAAATATTTTTGAAAAAAAGGATATGCAATCAAGATCGGTAAAGTAGCTACTACTACCACCGCCATTTTGATCGTTTCAGTGGGTAAAGTGCCGGTTTGGGTCATCCCCATTTTTCCAGCATTGTTTGCAATAAATTCAATATTATTCTCCATCTTCATCAACAAATACTGTAACGGTACCAATTGATTATTATCGGTATAAAGTAATGCTGAAAACCAATCATTCCAATAGCCTAAGGTTAAGAATAAGGCAATGGTTGCGATACCTGGCAACGATAACGGAAGTACGATTTTAAAATAAATCAACCACTCACTGGCACCATCGATATATGCTGATTCAATCAATGCTTCTGGGACAGACATTTGATAAAACGTTTTCAAAACCATGATTGAAAACGTGGACATACACAAAGGTAAAATCAATGCCCAGATAGAGTTCCTCAACCCTAAAACATTCACAACCACAATGTAATTACCAATCATCCCACCGCTAAACAACATGGGTATCAAAGAATACCTTGATAAAAACCCTCGATAAGCGTAAGTCTTTCGAGAAAGGGTATACGCAAAGGTCGACATTAAAAACACACCGATGACGGTCCCAATGATCGTAATGAAAATCGTTGTACCGAAAGCGGAAAAAATCGCTCCTTCTTCAAAAATTGCTTGAAAAGCTGCTAGGCTCCATTTTTCAGGTAGCAGTCGGTACCCGTTTCGTTGGATCGATTCTGAATCAGTAAAGGCGATAATACAAACTAAAATAAAAGGAACAGCAGTTAAAAAGGTCAATATCCCTAAACCCAGACTAATCAAAAGGTTATTTTTTTTACTGATTCGTCCAAATCGGTTCAAAGATTCACCTAGTGTTCTTTTTGCTTCCACTCTTTTTTCCTCCCTTAAAAGATTCCTTGTGTTTTATCGATTTTTTTGACGATCATGTTGGTTCCTAACACTAAAAAGAAGCCAACTACTGACTGCAACAGTCCACCAGCAGCCGATAAACCGATATCTCCCATAGACGACAATCCGCGATAGATATAAGTGTCAATGGTTTGTGTCACATTGATAAGCGCCCCTGAATCTTTTGGCACTTGATAAAACAATCCGAAGTCTGTCCGAAAGATCCCCCCTACTGCTAAAATCGTCAACATAATGATCACGGGTTTCAACATAGGAATCGTGACATACCAGATTTGTTGGAATTTTGTTGCTCCATCAAGATTAGCTGCTTCGTAATAAGATTTATCAAACCCGCATATTGCGGCTAAAAAAATAATCATATTGTAGCCCATCGTTTTCCACATTTGTACAACGACTAAAATATAAGGCCAATACTTTGCTTGCATATAAAATTGGATCGGCTCTTTCCCAATACTTATCAAAAACTGATTGATAAACCCATTTGTCGGGTCCAAAAATGCAAATACGATATAACTAACAACGACCATCGAAAGAAAGTAAGGAATAAACATGACACTTTGATACAATTTTGATAGTCGCTTACTGAAAATTTCATTTAACAATAATGCAAGGATCAATGGCACGATGATTCCCATAACAATGAACAGCACATTATAACCAACCGTGTTGCGAATAATCAGGCTAGCATTCCCACTTTTAAAAATAAATTCAAAGTTTTTAAAAGCGACCCAATCACTCTTCATAAAACTCTCAAAAAAATTACCACTTAATCGAAAATCTTTAAACGCCACTAAAATCGCAAAAAGTGGAAAATAGGAAAATATCGCAAACCAAATGATTCCTGGTAAAGAAAGGAAAAATAAAGGTCGGTTTTTTTTTAATGTTTTTAACACACGATTTTCCTGCTTCTTTTTGACAAATGTTGCTGCTAATTTTTCTTCCATCCTGTTCAACTCCTTATCTATGTTTATCATAAAGTAAATAAAGCGCTTTCTCAATTTGCGATTTTATAGATTTATTGGCAAAATTATAGACAATATTTTTTGTATGTAATAAAGACACAAAAAAGAAGAGTCTGGAATATCACTCTTCTCGAAAAATGATTCATGATTTCATTATTGGTTTTGCTACGCCTTTCTTAGTCATAAAAAATGATAAAAGAATGATTTTTCATTTTAGGTTCAACGGCTCTCTTTCATTTTCGAACTTGCGTGCTTTATTGGGGGTTATTCCGTATTCTTTTTTATAATGACGATAAAATAAACTGATATCATCATATCCTAAGGCTTTTGCGATCACAGTAATTCTTTCCGTACTCTCTTTGATTCGCTGATTGGCTTCTCTCATACGAATTTTTTTATCATATTCACTAAAACTCATATTCAATTCTTTTAAAAAAAGCTGTCCAAGATAGGCTGGATTCATATGAAATCGCTCAGCTAATGATTTTAAAGAGTAGCGTTTCGTGAAATCCTGATTGACTAGATATAAGATTTGGTCAATCACTGGAGAATGACTTTTTGTGGTACAACTTATTTCAGTCAGTTTTGAACAGATCGTACCTATCTTTTTCTTAAAAACTGATTTGTCTGCTGTCTTTAATGCGTAGATCAATGGTTGTAACTCTTGATAAGCTTGTTCTTGTTTTTCCAGAGTAGCAATCCCTTTGTGAAGTGCGATCAGCAAGTAATGACATACTAACGACTGAATCGGATGGTCTTTCCATTGATCAATATTGGCAATAGCTAATTGTTGGAATGCTTCAATCGATTGGTTTTCAAGATAAGCTAAACTTTTAAAATAAATTTTCTGCGTTAGTTGGTATTCGTTGATCAATGTAGTTTTAGGAAATAGATCAATGACTAATGGGTTTTCCAAGATATTTTTACTTTCCATAAATGGTTCAATACTTCGATAAGAATGCGTGATCTCAATTAATGAATGGCAGCCACTACCGATGACCGCAAATAAATCAAATGTCTCACATAAATATTGAATACTTAACCGATAATGTTGTTCTTCTTTAGGAGAAAAAAACAAAAGAAGTTTATTCGGTTCCAATAAAAGGCTATAAGGTTGGACGAATAATACCGATAACTGCTCAGAAACACGTTCAAAAAGTTTATCATTATAAAAAGCACCTTCTAGGTAAGTGATGGTATAATTTTGCCAATCTGTGATTGGTTCAAGGATGTCCTGCCATTTTGCTAATTCCGTTGACGAAATTTCTTGATGCAGCAATTTCCGCAACAAATTGACACGAAACACATCAATCTGTTGATTGTTCTTCAAATGCTGAAAGAGTTTTTCTTCTTTTATTTCTCTTGTCAACTTCCCAAAAGTAGTGGCTAACTCAATAGGATCTACTGGTTTTAAAAGATAATCACTGCTTCCAATGAGAATGGCTTGTTTCAGATAACTAAAATCATCATAACTACTGATAAAGATGATTTTTATTTGTTTTTGTACACAACGTGCCTTTTTAGCAAGTGCCAATCCATCAATATCAGGCATTCTGATATCTGTTAATAAAATATCAATAGCTACCTCATTTAGGATTTTCAATGCTTCAATACCGGAAGTTGTTTTAAATGTCGTGAAATTTTTTGTGTTACCGGTTGTTTTTTTTAGCAGTTTCTCAATTCCTTCTGTGATTAACGGTTCATCATCAACTAGTAAAACATTCACACGATCTCCCCTCCTCTTTTTTTAGGCATGGTGATTTGAAATTTCACATAATCTTCTTGCGTAGTAAATGTTACGCCATACTGATGACCAAAGCGTTGTTTGATTCGATAATCTACCCCAAATAAGCCAGTAGGGGCAGTCATCTCCAGATCATGGCTGTTTTGAGCAAGTTGTTTTTGGATTCTTTGTTTTTCTACTTTTGGAATTGGCTTTCCGTTATTTACTACTTCAATGTATAACCGATCATCCTTTTCAAAACAATGGATCTCGATGAAGTTATCTTGGCGTTGCGAATCAATCCCGTGATGAATAAAATTTTCGATGATTGGTTGGATCGTAAATTTCTCAATCAGCAAAGATTCAAGACTTGGATCACAAACGATATCATAAAATAGTGCATCTTCAAAACGTATTTCAAAAAGACTAAGATAAGCATCACAATATTCCAATTCTTCCGCTAAACAAATGACATCTTTCCCCTTGATCAATTTACGGTATAATGTTGCAGCATTTAAGAGCATTCCTGCCACTGCGTGATCTTCATTTAGTTCTGCTTTCATTCGAATTGTTTCTAACGTATTGTAAAGAAAGTGTGGATTGATCTGAGACCGAATACTTTGGATCTGATAATCCTTTTGTTTAATCTTACTTTTATAAACTTGATGAATCTGGTCATTTAACTGATACGCTAATTCATCAATACTAGAAGAGATCAAAGAAATCGCATCATCACTTTTATAGTCGTCTGATTGAGCGAACTTTTCAGGGTCAAAATTCCCTGTTTTTACTTTGGTAATTTTTTGAGTTAGTTGAGAGAGTCTTCCCTCTATTTTTTGCAAATACTGAAATAGAAATGGGAAAAAACCTAAAAACACAAGGATGGCAAAAAAAGAGTAGACAGTATAGATCAAAGAATATTCTGTAAAAACATTGGCATACTTTGTCGTGGCTGTAACCACATAATGTTCTGCTTGACGTTGGTCTAGAACATATTTTGGTTTTATCTCCGGTGGAATAGGCTTGTTTTTGTAGAAAACTTGAATATTGCCGTTGTTTCTTAACACTTGATAATGAATCTTTTCAAATAATGGAGAAATATTATAATAAAAATAGACATCTGCTGCGTAACTTAAATCTGTTTCTTTATGTAATTCTTTGTGAAATCCAATCAGATTTCTATTCTTATTTATCTTAAAAATTTGCTTTTTTGTCTTTTCGATATCGTTTGGGTCTGCTAAATGAAATTCATCCACTTTTTTCATCGTGGTTGTCTGATCTTTTTGGAAGACTACGCTACGTTTAGTCTGCGCATGATAAATAACTACAGTTGACAAATAATCATTCATTTTAAAGGACTGATTAACAAAATTTTGGGTTCCATTATACTTTGAACCGGCATGTTTCATGTAAGTAGTCGTTTTGTATTCATAGTATTCTGCGAGTGATAAATTAGTAATTTGCCTCAAATCTTCCAAATCAGGTTGTTCCGCATACAAAAGCGCCAACATATTATCTGTTGCATTTTTCATCATCATAATTTCTGTATAAAAATTTAAGTTGATTTCCTTTAGATTTTCATCTCTTTTTTGATGGAAAGAAACTGTGATGAGATAAATAATAAAGAATAATACTAATAAACTAACACTCATCCACAACATGTAACGATAAAAAGCGTGTTTCAAAAGGTTATGTTTAATCCTCGTCATGCTTTTAGTCATTTCTTTGATCCAATCCCTTAATACTCGCTATCCGAGTTTGTAAAAATGGTGTATAAAAAGTTAAAAACAAGTAGCAGTAGCCACTAAAACCGACAAAAAAGAAGATAGCTGGCGAGCGTGGAAACAATAAAAGAACAAATAACAGATAGGCAATCGTAAAAAGCTGTAATTGCCATTTCTGGAAAGATAAAATCATCGCATTCAACAACGTTTTTAAAAAGGTGTTTTGGAAAAGGATCGTTTCCATGATAGCAAAAGGAAGGATTAACATCCCGTAGACCGCTAAAATAGCATAAATAATGACAAATATAGAAAAAATTGGAGAAAGTTCAACCATAAAAAAGAGAAATCCTATTGAAGCAATCAAACTGATGAGCAAATAGACAGGTAAACTATCCCAAGAACATGCCTTAGCGATGCTCCGCCAAAAAAATCGGAGATTGCTTTCCTGTTTCTTAATAATAAACTGATACAGCGATTCAAATAGTGCGATCAATGAAATAGCAAACAGAATCATAAAGAGACCCAATAAGATTAGATATAAAGTAACTCCTTGATAAATCATCAAATAAAGGTAACTAAACAGCGGTAAATTTACAACAATAAAAAAAAGATTGTTTATGACTACATAAATGATCTGTGATGCTACATCATATATTTTTTCTTCCCTTGTCATTTGAATACCCTCCCTAACCAATGTACTATTTTACGTATCTACCTTAACATAAAAGCGTTTTCTTGTAACGGCTATTTCAATTAATTTTTCTCTTTGCTCATTCTTTCTTTTCTTCATATGACCAACTAATATAGGATGTTCTTTCTTTTTACGAACAAAACAGTAAGCATTGATTCAACTTTTAAAAAAGGTATCCCAGCTTTTGTCTGTAGACTATTTCCAGATGATTTTTAGACTTCCAAAATAACCGTTTTCTCTCTGACTCTTTCGTTCAAATTTTACTTCAACATCTATATTTCCTTTCAATTATTTAAATATTAAATAAAAAAAGTCTAATAATTTATTCTTTTATTCTCTTTATCCACACATTGATTCTTGCTATACTAAGAACGATTGAAAGTTGGAGGTGATGTGTGTGAAAGTGTACTATATTGAAGATAATGTATTCCATCAAGAAGAATTTCGTAAACAATATAATCGTAGTGCTAATTTAGCAGCAATTTCGTTAACCATCCCCTTGCCTTCTCAATTAGAAAAATTCTATGCTGACCTTGATTTTATGCCTATCCAAGACTCAGATATTTTTATTGTTGATATTGAATTGAACCGTTTTCATTCTGGGATTGATTTTAGCAAAAAAATTCGTCAGAGAAATCATTCTTGTTACATCCTGTTTTTGACGAATGACACAACTAAAGGTATGGAGATTATCAATCAAAATATTCGAGCAGATAAATATTATAGTAAAAAAGACATCATGGAAGCTGTAAATGGCTTGGAAGAATTATTGTTCAACCATTCGAATTTGCAACAAGGACAAAGTAAACTCATTAAAATCGAATCACTTTCTAAAATCTATTTAATCGACCCTAAAGAAGTCAATTACTTAAGTAAGATCACAAGTTCTCGTTCGACTATTGAATTTTTCTGTCAAACAGAATTTTTTTTGATTCATGGAAAAATTGAAGAACTAAAACAAACGTTTCAAAACTTTCATTTTTTCAATGATTTGAAGAGTTACTCCATCAATCCAGCTAACATTAAATTAGTAGATAAAAAAAACAATGAAATTGTGTTTAAAAATGATGATACCTTAATCCTTAGCCGTCGAAGCATAAAAAAATTAGTGGATTTTATGGAACATCTGAAAAATGAAAATCATTTAGTTCATTAGTCCCATACGTACAACAAAAAGCCACTTGCCTATTCAGTAAATAGGCGAGTGGCTTTTTTTAATGGACTGTTTCTTTTTTCAAAGTTAAGATACAGTAAAAACGTTGCTCTTGTTTGTCATACTTTAAATTCAATGCAAGATTCTCATTCTCTTCTACGATTTTTTTGACACTGTATAACCCAATTCCCTTACTACTTTTCTGACTGGTTGTTCCTTTTTGAAACAATTCAGTTAGATTTTTTCCAGTGTTTTTGCTGGGATTACTAAATTCAAAATAAAAACAATCCCACAAATGTTCAACGATGATCGTGATTTCTTTTTTTTCTTTCGCCATCGTTTGATCATAATGAACAAACGCATTTTCGATAATATTTGTAAATAAGCGAATCATGTCATAGGAATTCATTGAAAGCTTGGGTATGATATGATTAACTTGGATTTTATAAGGTATCCGAAGCTCTTCTGCCCGCTTAACAAATTTGACAAAAACTCCTTGCAACAGTGGATCATAAATTTTTTGTAACTTCATGTGTAAAGCATCGTTGAGTTGCGTTTCAAAAAACTCTTTTTCTTCCCCTACGATGGCCTCTATTTCGTTATGAATTTGTTTATTCTGTACAAGATCTTCCATCACACCAACATAATTTTTATAATCATGACGAAATTCTTCTAGCTTTTGATAATATTCTTCATTTTTTTTCATGCTTTCCAAATAGATCTGATAGTATTCTTCCTTTTTTTCATTCAATAAAATCAAAAGCATAAGTAGTCCATAAAAGGAATTACTAGCAACTAAAATAAAAGAGGTTAAAAGGAAATCCAATGAATCCATCGAAAAAAGCAAATGATACCACAAAAGTGACATGAACATACATATAATCAAAAATGTCGAAAACAGACGATTTTTTTTATATGCGTATAGATAATTACTAATTCGAAACTTTTTATCTAATTCTTTCATTACAATTAGGATTGCCACTAAAAGCAAAATTTCTAGGATCACATTCGCTAACAAGTCATAATTTTCTAAAAATCGTGGCACTTCAATTGTCAAAAAAACAGAAATACCGATAAAATTTACACAAAAAGTATTTAATAAAAAAACAATAAATAGATTTCTTGTTTCCTGAAAAATATATTTTCCATTATAAAAATAAAGTAAAACCAAAAATACTGGCGTCCATTCAATCAGCCATATATTAAGTAGCGTTAATCCCAAACGAATGAAGCAATCCATAAAAATCCTTTTTTTTTGCAAATAAAATGAGACCTATCAGTGCAAAATTAAGATGAACCACTATAATATAAATAATCACTTCCATTAACCCATCCCCCTAAGCAAACCAGTTTATCATTTTCAAACATACCACTTTTTCATTAATTGGTGCCTCCCCTTTTGACAACCAATAACATTACTGTTATAAGATAACATGAATAATAAAAAATACTAGAAAAATCGCAAGCATATTTAGAATATTTGAAAAATTTAATTTTTATTTAACCACCTTAGAGCTTAACTGTAAAACTGAATCTCACGTTACCTTAACCTTCTCGATTAGATGGAAATCCAAGTTTCATTTATTCATCTTTTTTTAGTAGCATAGAACTATCCAAACTATTTCAATCAATGAACAGTCTTCTTTGATCAGCATTTGCACCATCCTTAATAAAACAATACAAAAAAATAAGCCAAAGATAGCTTAAATACAAAAAGTAATTTTGGCTATCTTTGGCTTATTTCGCTAATTTCAATATTAAAAATCTGGATTTCAATCATTTGAATATTCCTGTTAACCAGCTCCACTATATTTTATCAATAAAAGTAACTAAGGGGCATTGACAATTGTCCATTCCACCTGTGATGAATATTCCCCAGCATATCCACCGGGTTGAACATTTAGATAAAAATAGTTTTCTGAATTTTGTAGAATGCTGTAATTCCGGACATTATTATTAGTTGTTACTTCAGTCATAGGAAGTGTGATCGGATGTTCTTTTTCGATGACTTGTGCCGTATCACCATTTTGATAAAAAAGAGTGGCTGGTAATACTTGTTTACCATCTTTAAACTCTTCAGTTTGTGACACATTAAGTTTCCAATTAATCGGTTTTCCAGTTGTATCTTCTACTAAAAGATTGGCTGCCTGTGTCAAATTTGTTTGAATCGTATGACTAGCAACGGGGATTGACATGAAAGTCAGAAGATCTGGTACGTTTACAAATCTCACAACCCCCGCTTCTTTGATCACCTTAAATGTTTCAATATTTGATTGTTGTTGTTTTTCATTTTTAACATAAACTTCAAATTGATTTTCTCCTGCTACTAAGTCTGCAAGTGTGAAATTCTTTGAAAAATCAACCATATTTCCAGGTTGTGTATTCGCAATCGAATCTGAATCATTCAGCTTTTTTTCAACACCATTTAACTTATAGTAAATATTGATCCACGAACCACTATCGGCTTTCCACTTGCCACTCAAGGTAAACCCTTGATCCCCCGGGTAAAGAACGAGCGTTTGATTAGCAAGATTATTTGCCAGTTCAATCGTAGGAGGTGAAGCAGGTTTGGTCATTCTTAAGACCGTTGAATCTTGTGCTGACTCACCATTACTTTTTTGAATCATCAAAGTCACATTATTCACTTCTGAAACTGATGGTAGCTGACTCAGGTCAACAGGTACACGAAATGTGCCATCACTCTTGAAGCAAGACAATAGTTCATCAGTGTTCATTATCATCCCATTGATTGTTAAGTAAGCTGTGAGATCGTCCAAAGGACCACTCCATTTACCTGTTAGCGTGATCTGCTCGGAATCTAATTCTAGATTTTTGCTCGTATCATCAAAAGATAAGGCTAACTTTTCTGATTGAAAGCTTGGCATTTCAGCAGATAAAAAATGAGTAAATCCAATATCTTTTTTCATACTATCCCAAACAGATGCACGCAAGACAAATTTATCCTTAGTGACTGCTTTTTCTGTGACTTTGGCACGATAAGTGATCGTCATTGAATCACCCGTTTTTTCCAATAATCGATAAACCGAGTAATTGTCACTATAAGGACCATCAGAGATACCGTCTGAAGCGAGCGGCAATATTTCTGTAATCCGCCCATCATAGGACTTGGAATCTCCAAATTCTGTATGTCCATAAAAGTTATAAGCCGTTATGATGTCATAGGCAACTTCATTAGATGGAGCCATCAAATTTCCGTTACCTGTTACACCACCATGTTTATAAACAAGTTCGGGTTCTCCTAATAATTCCAACCCTTGCTCTTTATCAGGAAAAACCGTCACTAACGTTGATTGCTTATACTCTTCTTCAAGGTTTGTATCATCTTTTTTTCTAAAACTGTTGTAACTGTTATCGTATCCCCAATCGCTGTATAATTTGGATTCCCATCTTTTACATAGGTGATTTTAGCATGGATATGTCCACCATAGATGTCAGCTTCTGATTGTCCATCAGGCCATGAATCCGCAACAACTGACTTAGTAGAGAAGGCTAGCTGAAAGAGACTGAACAAAGCAAAATAGGCGACTAGAAATAATAATTTTTTATTCACTTTTTGCTTTTTCATTTCCTTCCTCACCTACCTTTTTGTTGGAACAGTTTGTAACTTAAGAACGCAATGATCCCTAATAGTAAGCCGCCTATCCCAATGATCATCGGCAGATAAGATACTTCTGCTTTTTCTTCTGTAATTGCTTCATCATTGATTTTTTTGGCATTTTCTGGTTTGATCGTAAATGTTTTTGCTAAATGCCATTTCTTTTGATTATTTTCTGTTGTCGCATCCACTGTTAACATATAAGTTCCCGGATCGATTTTCTTCTTGTTGACACTGATCGGAAAATCAAAGTTCGTATTGGGTGCGATCGACATATGATCTTTGTTTGCTGTATACAACACTTTTGATGAGCCTTTTTTAGTGATCGTCGCTTCCGTATGAACTTGACTGATGATCGTTGATGTAGGATTTTGTAAATGTGCAAAAATCGTTGCATACGAATTTTGTAACCCAGTTCTTACAGAAATTAATTTCAAATCTGGTGAGACAGGTTTACTGTTGTTCCTAAGCTCAACCCCAATAACATAAGCATACTTATTTCGAATCGCTGTTCCAGAAACTTTTTCACTTTGGTTCTCTTTTTTCGTTACATGGATACCTCCTAAAAGAATCCCGTCAAATGATTCTTTTGGCATTTTCAATTGAAAGTGCACGTCTTTTGCTTCTCCAGCTGGAATTGTTACTTCCTTTGCATCAGTGGTTAAGCAATCACTGACTTGGTATTTGGCAGAGGCATCCTTTTTAACTGTTCGTTGATTATAATCGATCACACCGTTTGTGTTGGTCGCTGCATTGTTGATCTCTATTTCAAAGACACTTTCTTTTTCTCCGACATTGGATAAATGAATGGATAGGTCGCGCGTTTCATTTGGTGCTTCAGTTAAGTCAAAATAAGATACATCTTTATTTGTTTGTTCTTCAGGTATATTTGCACTTACACTATATGCAGATTCAGCTGAATCTGCATATGAGGTGAGCGAATTGACACCAAGGATTCCCCAAAATCCGATGATGCCTGTGACTAAACAAATAAAACGATGATGACGTTTATTCATCATTGTGCATCAGTTGGACCTGCAGTAAGGGTCCAAGTAATCGTTGCGGTATACTCTTTTGCTTGAGCAGAACCAGCAGGAACAGTCAATTGAACATTTGTATTGTTTCCTTCTTCTCCTTCAAATACATCTAACCAAGTTCCCTGACCATTCAGACTTTTTGCCGTCATAACTGGTTGAGCTTCATGATTGTTAAAAGTGAAATCAAAAGCATCAGGTTTGCCGCTGATGTTATCAGAAGTCGTTCGAGTATCTCCATTCGCAAATGATAGGATTGCTCCTTTTAATTCAGTGCTGTCAGCTGCTGAAAATTTTGAAGCAGTCGCAGTTAGTGACCAGCCACCAGCTACTCCTCGTTTATCTGTGATTTGAACAAATGGTTTTGCATTTGCTGCGACATAGACTTTTTTATTTTGTGAAATTTCTTGTGTACCAAAACTGATATTGGACACATAGTCAATTGAAAGTGGTCCTTGATCGCCAGTTCCATGATTGTTAGGATCATCTGGATCTACTTCGTCTGGTTTGTCGATTGGATCATCTGGATTATCTGGATTCACTGGTTTGTTGGAATGGGTATCATTCCCTTCGAATGTGATCTTTGCTATTGAAGTTGCTGAATCACTCATTTCTTCTGCATAGATGGTCATACTCATGGTATTAATGGCTAACACACTTAATAATGTAGTTGCTAGAATATTTTTTTTCATGTTTCTTCTCCTTTAGATTAAGTTGGTGCGTCTGTTAATGTCCAAACAAGTGTGGCAGAATAAGTTCCTGCCAAGTTACCAGAAGGTACTTTTAATGAAACAGCTTCTGCTGACATCTGATCTTCCCAAGTCCCTAGACCGGTTGTTGCGGCAGCAAACATAATATTTTGCGCATCTTTATTTACTGTTACCGTTGCCGTTTCAGCTGCCGGAGATTGATTCTCTGTCACCGTTTTTGCTGTCCCTGCTGGCAAGCTTAGTTCAGCCCCAGCTAACGCAACACCATTTTCAGTATAAAATCCTGCTTTTTCACTATCATAGCTAACTTGTAAGTTCCAACCTGCACCATTTCCTCGTAGATCAGATATTTGTGTCTCAACAAATTCATCTGAATTCCCAGCTGTATAGTTTTTTGTTTCACTAGCGATTTTTTGTGTACCGAAGTCAATATTTGAGATATAGTCAATACGTAAAGCACCGGTGTTTCCTGTTGGAATATACGTACCTGGTACATCTGGTGGATCAATTGGATCCGTTGGTTCATCCGTTTCATCTTGTTTCTCTAACCCAACTTTAGCGATACTTGTGCCATGAGTATCATCGGCTATTTCTGCATAAACGGTTGTTGCCTTCGCACTAATAACGAATGTGCTAAATAGTGCGATTGTTAAAACTACTTTTTTCATTTTTTTCCTTCTTTCCTTTTCTCAGTAAGAGGAAACCTCCTGCTGCTGTTACAATGAGTCCACCACAGATCATCAAAGAACTACTCTGCTGATCAATTGTTTTTGGGAGCTTTCTTTGCATCATTCTTTTTGTCTGCCCGTCTTTCTCTTTTGCCAGATCTTCTGATGATGCATTTGAAGGATTTGGTACAAAGCGGATCCCCGCTGTGCTTTGTACAGATTCAGCGTAGACAATCATTGTTCGCGTATATGCCTCAATGGTCAAAAAAATAAGGAACAAAAAGAAAACAATCGTCATCTTTCTCATCCACTTACCCTCACCTTTCTCTTTACAGCAAATGTAACAAAACCTCCTTTTTTTAATCTTCGCTCAATTGGGTAAATCCTATTTTACTTATATTCATTCTAAAAAAAGGCGTTTGAAACCGTTTAACCTTGCAATTTTTGCTTTTTTTGTCTTAAAAGATGAATCGAACGACTGACTGATAACAAATCGGTGTGATCGATCAAATTTCAAAATTGTTGTAGAGATAGTCAAATAAATACTTTGCTAACAATAGTTGGCTGTTTCTAACAATCTCAAAGAATATTCCCCACATTTTTCAAGCCATTAAGTATTCGTTTCACTATTTATTATGTAGACACTTAACTACGCTTCTGTCCTTAACGAAGACTCTTACAGCAATAAAAATTGACCATAATTAAGAAGAAAGAAAAAAATCAATGGTGAACGTTTCACCCAAATCTATTGACAGAAAATTCAATTTTTTACTTTTTTTGTCTTGACACTGTCCATCATTGCTTCTATAATGAACAAAAATCATTGATAGAGAGAGTAACGAATAATAAGCATTTTAGAGAGCGATTGGTTGGTGGAAAATCGTAGGTCTATTATTTGTGAAAGTAACTCTGGAGATGCACAAGTGACGTTAGAAGTTTGTGCCGGCGATCCCCGTTATCGGATAATGCGCTTCACTATTAGTGAGTCGCTAAGAGATTGTTTATTCATAAACAAAAAAAAACGGTGGTACCGCAATGTCAATTGCCCGTTGGAATAATTATTCCAACGGGCTTTTTGTGTTTTTCACCAAAGAAAGGAAAAGATTTATGCAAATTTTTAGACAAAGACGAGTCAGACGTTTAGCTTCATTTCATTTATGTTAACTAAACGATTAAGGAGTTATTTATGATGGAAAAATTATCAACAAAGAAATTATTTTTATTAGCTTCACTCATTTTCGGAATGCTTTTTGGAGCAGGTAACCTTATTTTCCCTGCTCATTTAGGTCAACTTGCAGGTAGTCATTGGTTATCTGCTGGGATTGGTTTTTTGATCTCCTCTACTTTATTACCTTTAGCTGCACTGATTGCCTTAAGTAAAACACGCTCAAGCGGGTTGTACGATTTTGCTAAACCAGTGGCTGCGTGGTATGGTACCTTATTTCTTATTATGAACCATATGGCCTTAGGACCTTTATTGGCCACTCCCAGAACTGCTGCATTAGGATATCAATTTAGTTTAGGAATGATTTTACCAGAAAAGTATACAACGATTGGCTTATTTATCTTTTCGGTTATTTTCTTTGGCTTAGCCTATTATTTATCAACTCGTGAATCAAATTTATTAAAAATCAATTACGATCATTCGTGCGCTTCAAGGAATGGGGATTCATGATGAAGATCAGATTGCTAAAAATACTGTAAAATCTGGTCTATTCACGATGGTTTTATGTGGTGGTATCTATTTGGGGATTATTGCATTAGGTACGATGTCTTTAAATCGCTTTGGTATCTCCGAAAACGGAGGGATTGCATTAACTCAAATCGTCCAATCCTATTTTGGTAAAGTGGGATTGATTTTTATGGCCTTGATGACGCTGTTAGCAGTTTTCACTTCTGCGATGGGATTGATTGCCTCATTTGCCCAAGATTTCTCAGTCCGCTTCCCTAAGATCGGCTATAAAGGATGGCTTCGAATCACTACATTACTTTCTTTTATTACCGCAAACTTTGGACTTGACACCATTATTGCTTGGACCATGCCATTTTTAATGATTCTTTATCCTCTTTCCATGGCAATGATCATCACAGCACTTTGCTCTGCCTTTTTCCAAAATCGCAGAATCGTTTATCAATTGACGACAATCTTTACAGCCATATCTGCTTTGTTTGATGGTATCAAAGCATTACCTATTCAAAATCATTTGACAACAAATTTAACCAATTGGTATGTTCATACGATTCCATTTGCTTCCAGTGGTGTTGGTTTTATCCTGCCAGCAATCAGTGGCTTTATCATAGGCGTACTGTATTGTTTAATTTTTAAACAAAGAACTGAGTTAGACCCTTCTCTATCTAATTGAGTCTTGTAACGGACAAAGAGAAGTTTTACCGAAATATGACGCTTCATTTGATAATTTGAGTGAAGCCAGAAGAAAGAAGCAAAAAAGAACAATGTTGATTATCTTTTGATAAACGCATTGTTCTTTTGCTAGTTTTCATTGATTGACCTGATCTTGTAAGAGAATTTGATTGTTAATCAGATCTGAGATAAACTCTGTGATATATTTTTCTTTTTCTTCATTAGAATAGTCACCAGAATCAGCAAATCGTATTAATACTTTTTCTTTTACATGACTAAGTGCTACATTTGTTTTTAATAATTCAAATATATAGATCGATACTTCATTATCTAAAAGATAGATTTCATCATTCAAGGAAAGATAGAGGTCGTTCCCTAATTTCTCATAGGCCAATTCGCCGTTCAGTCTCACCTAATCACGCTCCTTCAGGTCATTTCTGTCTGTTTCCAGATACGATACATTTGATTTTTTATTAACTCTTGCAATAATTGACATTCAGAGCGATCCACTCCATGAATATCATTGGTATGATAATAATGTTGCGCACGACAACCACCACCGCATAAATAGCGAAAAGAACAAGTTTGACAACCAGATAAATGATGGATATTTTGAGATTCAAGCAATTCTATCTCTTTATGGTTATAAATATCAGCTAATTTGTTTTTTCTGATATTACCTAATTTATAGTCATCTGTCTCCAATAATTTACATGCAAAAATATCCCCAACTGGATTGATAACGAACTCTCCCAAACCCAAACCACAAGATTCTTTAATTGTAAATGGCTTTAAAAATGCAGATCGTTGAGCACTTTTTTCTTTGCACTCGATTTCTTTTCTTTCTTCAAAAGATAATGAAATATCTGCCATACTACCTCTTCCTAATTCGCTAAATCCACCTAATTTATAGGCGATTCCATTCTCTTTAAAAAACTCAATCGTTTGATCAACCGATTTTAAGTTATAGTTGGTAACGGTTGCATTAATGTAAATATTATGGAAACCGATATCTAAAAGATTACGGATACCTCTCATTGCTATTTCATAACAACCTCTACCACGGTTCTTGTCATTTTCTTCTTTATCAATCGAATCCAAGCTGATGGTCATTGATTCGCATCGATCTGCCAAGAATTGTGCATTCCTTTTTTTTCCAATCAAGGTTCCATTAGTGATCAAACCAACCGATAAGCCTAGTTGATAGGCATAATCGATATATTTTAAAGAATCATGATTCAGTCCTATTTCTCCACCAGTAAAAATGACTTTTTTTACACCACAGTCTTTTAATTGCTCTAATAGTTGGAACCATTCAATAAAAGACAATTGATCTGGATAGTTCTTGGTCATATCTGCTTCTGCGTAACAATACACACATTTTTAAATTACATTGATGTGTCAACGCCAAATAAGCGGTTTCAGGAATGGTGACTTCATTTTTTTTTACTTTTAATGGCTCGTCTAATAGAAGCTGAAAGATTTTTAGTTTTTTTTGCGTAGACTCGGATAACGCTGAATACTTTCGTAGCTTCACCAACTCTAACTCTTCTTTAGAAATCACTAGCCAGCTGCTTCTTAGAACATTATGGAGAATCATTTCATCAAGAAAAGGATACGCGTATAAATTTTCCTTGATTTTCATAGATCACTCACCTCTTTTATTAGCATCACAAACGAATAATAACATTTTGACTATATTAAATAGGAAAATAAAGTCGCCTTTTTAACAGGGGAGTTTTGTAGGGCAACTTTATTTTCCAATTAAAAATGGACATCGGAAGACTAGATTAAGAACCGTTACCAATCAATAACCCACAAGAACATGGGGACAAAACATTGCCAGAGATTTTTTTTAGTACAGGTTTCGTAAACATAACAAGTCTCCTTTCTGAACTTTTAGGAAAAAGCACGATAATATTCATTTTTTTTCCTAAATATAGTATAAACTTTGAATGAAAATATTGTCAATGACGGTTCGAGAGAAAAATTATTAAAACCTTAGTTATAAAATAAAAAAAATTAACAATTTATGCGTTTCTTTTATATAACGCTAAAATTTCTAAGACACGTTGATTTGTTCTTCTGACTTATTTGATTGGATTCATTACTATCTATAAGTAAATTTGTTTTTATTTTATTTCATCACCTCAAATTTTCATAGTGATCATAAATTTCCATTAAGTTATTTTAAATAACGATTTTTTAAGTTTAAATTTGAAAAACACTGCTTTATCTGTTTATTTTATTCTAAACATAACGATTATTTAACGAACAAATCTATTTTTTTCATAAGAATTTTAGTATAATTACAATCTATAAAGTATATTTAATTCCTCATCAATCTGAAACTAACTTTTGGGTCATAAGGACTTTATTTTAATTCGATACCACGGTGTTTAAATAAGTGGTTTAATTTTTAGGAGGGATATATTGAAAGGTTATTATTCAGTACAAGAATTAGCCGACCAACTTGGTGTGACAACTCGTTCAATTCGAAACTATCTGCACGAAGGGAAATTAAAGGGAACAAAAGTTGGAGGAAAATGGAAGTTTTCTGAACAAAATTTGTTTGATTTCCTTTACGGTGACAAGGAAAATCTAATGATCCAAAAAGATTATCAAGTGACGCTTGATGTCCCTGTCACATTAAAATTATCTCTTGTAACAGATGATTTTCACGAAATGGATGCCTTTAAAGAGCAACTTTTTAACTATCATTCAGAGGTTTATGCTAATAAAAATGATCGATTGATCCAATACACGCATTTCAAAGAAAATGAATATGATATCTTAATTGGTGGTAACTTTAATTATGTCACTAATTTCGGGTCATGGATCTATGAACAACTACAAAAACAAACATCCATTTCACTAAAAAAGAATTAGTTTTTTATTTTGAAAGAGAGACTGTGAAAGAAACGATCTGCTCTGATGACAATAAGCCTGAATTTTTTGAAACAGCTTCCCATGTTTCAAAAAATTCAGGCTTATTTCAAGAACTGGATGCATAAGCACCGTGTATAAGAGATTGCGAAAAGAGCGTTTGACCTGATTACTCGCCAAGTAAAAACTACGACGAGTAATCGTTGGAGCAAACAAGATAAAAATCTCGAAACAGCTCCCCCTGTTTTGTGGATTTTTGTCTTATTGCCGAAGGTCAGCTCTTTGAATGTCGTTTACTGTTTTTTTAGATTCTAAATTTATTTTTTTCCTATTTCTTGTTTCTATAATAATGGTAAGTAGCTTTAACCCTTACCACCTTGAAAGGATGGATATAGTTTCATGCCACCATCTACAAATAAAGTAATTCCTGTCACATAACTGGATTCATTAGAAGCGAGCCAAGCAGCAGCGGCGGCGACTTCCTCGGGTTTACCCACTCGTTCCATTGGTATCATGCTTTCTAGAATTTCTTTTTCTTTTGGATCTTCAAATTTTTCTGCATTAATCGGAGTTTTGATCGCCCCTGGTCCAATACTGTTGATTCGAATATTTTCTGGTGCGTACTCCATGGCTACTGTTTCTGTAAACAGCTTGACACCGCCTTTTGATGCTGCGTAATGAGCAAATGTCGGCCAAGGGATTTGTTCGTGAACGGAGGACATGTTGATAATATTACCTTTGATCTGATGAGTTTTAAAATAACTCAACGCTGTTTTTGTCCCTAAAAATACGCCTGTTAGGTTCACCTTTAACACTTTCTCCCAATCTTCTAATTCCAGCTCATGGGTTGGTTTTTGCGTTTCCATACCAGCATTATTGACCCAGATATCTAAACTTCCGAATGTTTCGATTGCTGCTTTGAGCAGACGATCCATCCCTTCTTCTGTACTGACATCCGCTTCGACAGCTACTGCTTTGCCACCATTTTTTTCGATCTCGGCTACTGCTTCTTGTGCCCCTTCTTCATCCGAATGATAGTTGACAACCACACACATTTTTTCTTTACCAAAGCGTTCACAGATTGCTTTACCGATCCCTTTTGATCCTCCAGTTACTACTGCCACCTTATTTGTTAGATCTTTATACATATACTTTCCACCCTTCTTTTTCACCTACTGCATACTTCCTATATCAAGTGTACAATAGCACCCTGTCTTTTAGGCAAACGATACGCTTATTCGATCGATTTACTTTTTTCTATAATAAAAGAGTCAGCAAGCTACTTGCTGACTCAAATGATTTCACCAAAAAAGTCTTTTTTATTGTCTTCAGTTAAATTCAATACTTTTATTTAAAATAGTCCGCTGTCGCTTTTTCATCTGCTTTCAGTTGTTCAATCAACGATTCAACGTTTGGAAATTTCACTTGGTTTCTCAAAAAATGATGCCAACGGACTTTTACATGCTCTCCATAGATATCTTGAGCAAAATTTAAAATATATAATTCAACGGTAAGTTCACGATCATCACCAAAGGTATCATTATGACCGATTGATCCCATTGCTTGATACCACGTTTCACCAACTTTGATCTCTGAAACATAGACACCTTCTTTTGGAAGATGAACAGTACTTTTAACTTTGATGTTAGCTGTTGGGAATCCTAGCAGGCGACCACGAGCATCGCCATGGACTACCACCCCTTCGACCTCGTAAGCAGCCCCCAATAAACGTGTTACTTCATTTATTTCTCCTGCGTTTAATAATTCACGTATCCGTGTCGAACTAATCTTCTCGCCACTGTCTTCTTCTTTTGGTACAGTGATGACTTCAAATCGATTCTTTGCATAACTTGGTAAGTGCGCTACATCTGCAATTTCTTTAGGTCCGTAAGTATAGTCAAAACCAGAAACAGCATATTTTGCATGAAGTCCTACGATATATTGATCGACAAATTCTTGTGGAGCTAAATGAGCAAACGATGACGTAAAATCGATTTCGTATAAATAATCAACACCTAATAGGGCCATTTTTTCTTCTTTTTGTTCCAGAGTAGTCAAATATTTTACTTGACTTGGATTTATTTTTTTGAAGACGATTGAAGGATGTTGGTTGAAAGTCATCAAAGCTAATTTCAATCCTTCTTTTTTAGCAATTTCTTTTCCCCGATTGATAACACGTTGATGGCCTAGATGTACCCCGTCAAAAAATCCTAAAACAAGTACAACGTCTTCTGGTGGGATCTGATCTGCTTGATAAGGATGTCTAATTTTGATAATTTTCATTTTTATACCTCATTCCTCAACACTTTGCTTGGTTTTAATTTATTTTTTTCTTTTGGATTTGGCTGGTAAATACTTACTACTTTGTCTTGGTAAAAAAGTGCGATCTCTTCTGTCGGCATTTCTGCTAAGTTAAATACCTGATAATCTAAGCGCATACCATTTTTAACTTTTTCCCAAACACGATCACTAACGTCTACTCTCTTAAAACGAGCGACACCAGCTTCTAGTGGTAATAAATGTTCTTCAAAGGTTCCTGCAAGCATATAATCTGCTACTTGCTGTAAAGTGATTGCCTGCTCCTTCTTCATTCCTCCACTAGCTGTTCGAGTTAGATCGGACATGTGAGCAGGATAGTCTAATTTTTTCCCAGTATCAACAGCAAGCGTTCGTACATAAGTCCCTTTCCCGCATACTACCTCAAAACGCCAAGATAGCAACCCCTTCTCTTGGTCCCAATGCACGTCACTTGTTCTTTCAAAACGTTCAATCTGCGCTTTACGCACGGGACGTGTAACTGTTTCATTGTTTCTGGCATACTCATAAAGACGTTTGCCGTTCACTTTGACAGCTGAATACATCGGTGGTATCTGAGTGATTTCCCCGATAAAACTTTTCATCGTTTCATCAATTTCTTCATCACTGATTAATCGATCAACTGTTTTACTTTCGACGACCTCACCAGATTTGTCTTCTGTCGTTGTACTAAATCCTAATGTAATCTCTCCTTGGTATACTTTTCCTGCATCGCTTAAATATTCGATAACTTTAGTCGCTTTTCCAAGGCAAATCGGTAACACACCATCAACATCAGGGTCTAACGTACCACCATGACCAATTTTTTTCATATGTAAGATTTTTCTTAATTTAAATACACAATCATGACTTGTCATGCCACGTTCTTTCCACAAAGGTAATAATCCGTCCATGTTTTTTCTCCCTATCCAATAAAATATCAACTTTGTCATTATAACACATCCCACAATAATGTGACGATTTTACCTTTTTTCGCTACGTTTTTATTATTTGGCAACAAACTTGTAATAAAACTTCACAAACCTGTAAATACAATTCATGTTATTCTCTTAGACAAAGGCAAGCTTGAATCCTTCATTTGCAACCTTTGATTAAAACGAGACGCAGCTTTTAAGGAATAGATGATCCTAGTCTTCCCCAAAACAAAAAACTGAGAATCATATACGAATCTCGAAAAGAGTCTGAAGTATAAATCTAACTCTTAATAAACGGTGTCCAAGAAGCCACTTCTTAAAAATAAGAGAGAATTTTTCAAAATAAGAAAAGCTATTTTAAAAGATTCTCTCTTATTCGTTTGGAGTTGACCGCTTCTTTCACAACCTGTTCGAGACACGTACAAATTGCTCATTTTTTTCTCATGTATTCTGTACAGTAAAATTACGGTACTGTGCGTTTATCATTTTAAACTACTTGCATTGTGTAGTTTGAACTTTTTTTCTAAAAAATTGGATGATGGTGTAACTGCGGTATCTCTGCTTTATAAAAAGCTAAAACTAAAAAAACTACTAAAAAAGAGCTATAACCCCACTTCTTAAGGTTTATAGCTCTTTTTGTTTTAATCTTTATTTAAATTACGAAGCAACTCATCAATGTGGTTACCATACCCCACTGACTCATCTAATTCAAAAGTTAATTCAGGCGTTTTATAGATGCTTAAGTTGTGTCCTAATTCACGGCGAATCAGTCCACTTGCTTTTGCTAGGCCTTCCTGTGCTTTTTTCTTATCTGAAGCTAAGTCAGATAAAATACTATAATAGATGGTTGCTTGTTGTAGATCTCCCGTAACGTGGACATCAGTGATTGTCACGTTTTCTACACGAGGATCACGAACTTTTTTGCGTAAAATATCATTTACTTCTTTTAAAATTTCTTGACCGACTCGGCGGTCTCTATAGTTTGCCATATTGAGCGGCCTCCTAAAATTAATTTGTTTTGATTTCTTCCATAATGAAGCCTTCGATGACGTCATCGACTTTGATGTCATTGAATTTTTCGATCATTGCACCACATTCATAACCCATTTTAACTTCTTTTACATCGTCTTTGAAACGTTTCAAGCTAGCTAGTTGTCCTTCGTAAATGACGATACCATCACGGATCACGCGAACGCCACTATCACGTCGAATGTATCCTTCTGTGACATAAGCCCCAGCGATCGTTCCAACTTTTGAAACTTTGAATGTTTCTCGAACGATCATTTGACCAGTGATTTTTTCTTCAAACTCTGGATCTAGCATCCCTTTCATCGCTGTTTCGATTTCTTCGATTGCTTTATAAATGATTCGGTGTAAACGAATGTCCACTTCTTCATTATCCGCTTGAATTTTAGCTTGTGGTGTAGGACGAACATTGAACCCAATGATGATCGCATTACTTGCTGCTGCAAGGGTTACATCACTTTCATTGATGGCACCAACTGCAGAATGGACGATTTTCACACGTACGCCTTCTACATCGATCTTTTGCAATGAAGCAGCCAATGCTTCTGCAGAACCTTGTACATCAGCTTTAATGATAACATTTACTTCTTTTAATTCGCCTTCTTTTAAGCTTTCAAACAAGTTGTCCAATGTTACCCGACTAGTGATCGCACGATGTTCTAACAACGCACGTTTGGCACGTTCTTCACCGGCTGCACGAGCAGTTTTTTCATCTTCAAAGACAACAAAGCGGTCACCTGCTTGTGGCACATCGTTTAACCCAGTGATCTCAACTGGTGTTGCTGGTCCAGCAGATTTTTCACGACGACCTAAGTCGTTGACCATCACACGCACACGTCCATAGGTATTTCCTACTACAATTGGGTCACCTACGTTTAAAGTCCCTTGTTGAACAAGTAATGTAGTAACAGGTCCTTTTCCTTTGTCTAGACGTGCTTCAATTACTGTACCAATTGCTCGTTGTTTAGGATCTGCTTTTAGATCCTCTACTTCCGCAACCAGCAAGATCATTTCTAGCAATTCGTCAATATTTTGACCAAATTTAGCAGAGATTTCAACGAAAATCGTTTCTCCACCCCAAGCTTCTGGAATCAATTCATATTCACTTAATTCTTGCATCACGTGTTGAGGATTTGCCCCTGGTTTATCAATCTTATTAACAGCAACGATAATTGGTACGCCAGCTGCTTTCGCATGGTTGATTGCTTCGACTGTTTGTGGCATAACACCGTCATCTGCTGCTACAACTAAGATCGTGATATCAGTGATACTTGCTCCTCGCGCACGCATACTTGTAAATGCAGCATGCCCAGGTGTGTCTAAGAATGTGATTGGTTTGCCATCGATATCGATTTGGTAGGCACCGATATGTTGTGTAATCCCACCAGCTTCGCCACTTGTTACTCGTGAATGACGTAATGTATCAAGTAATGTTGTTTTCCCGTGGTCGACGTGTCCCATGATTGTTACAACTGGTGGACGAGAAACCAATGTATCAGGATTTAATTCTTCTGGTTCAAAGAATTTGTCGATATCTGCGATATCTACTTGGATTTTTTCTTGTGGTTCCATCCCATAATCTGTTGCTAAGAGTTCAATCGTATCTTTATCTAGTGCTTGGTTTTGGTTGACCATTACGCCAAGCATAAATAATTTTTTGATGATCTCTGCTGGTTCACGATGGATTTTCTTCGCAATATCCGCAACGTTCATGCCTTCAGTATACTCTAATACTTCTGGTAACTCACGGAATTTACGTGGTGGTACAGCAGGTTTATTGGAAGTTTGTTGTTTTCCTTTTTTCCCTTTTTTGTTAAAACGATTGCGGTTGTTATTGTTAAATTTACCACGATTATTATTGTTGTTACGGTTTTGGTTACCACCTTGGTTTGATCCTTGGCGATTTTGGTTTCCGCCTTGTGTTGATCCTTGGCGGTTTTGATTGCCACTTTGTGTTGCTCCTTGACGGTTTTGGTTATTTCCGCCTCCATTATTACTTCGGTTTTGGTTTGTTGATTGGTTTTTTCCTTGATTCACTTGACCGCTCCCTTGACCGCGATCTTGATAGTTGCGGTTATTTTTTTGTTGTTTCGTTTTTGTTTCTTGTTTCTTTTGTTCATTCGGCTGGTTTGTGGCTGGCTTTTGGCTGGCTTGCTGTGCTGGTTTTTTATTCGTCTGTGGTTTTTTGAACGCTTGTTGCAACTTCTTTTCATCACCAGTTGTGATTGTTCCCATGTGATTCTTCACATTAATCCCAAGTTGCTGCGCCTTTTCCACAACGTCTTTACTAGGCTGATTTAATTCTTTTGCTAGTTCATAAATTCGTTTGTTGCTCATGCAATCACCTTCCTAACCTTCAATTAGCTCCTTGGTTTTCTTCGCAAAACCGTTATCTACGATTCCAAATACTTTGCGAGGCTTCCCAATCATCTGCGTGATTTCAGCTTCGGAAAATAGTTCAAAGCAAGGAACTTCATAATATGAACTCTTATCTTTCACTTTTTTCTTCGTATTCTCACTCGCATCATTTGCTACAAACACGATCTTTGCTTTCTGTTTACGAATGTCTGCAATGGTCAACTCCTCGCCGGTAATCAACTTACCAGCGCGCATCGCTAACCCAATGAGATTCATGGCTTTTTGCCGATTTCCTTCATTCATTTACCGAATAGCTCTTTTCGTGCTTTTTGATGGGTTACATAATCGAGTAACTCTTGGTAGAATTCATCTGTCAAAGTCGTTTCTAACGCCCGATCAAGAATCTTCTTATCCCAAGCTTGTTGTACTTCAGCTGGCTCAAGTGAGACATACGCACCACGGCCTGGCATTTTCCCAGTGGGATCAATCGATACTTCCCCTTCTTTGGAACGGGTAATTCGAATCATCTCTTTTTTGGGTTTCATTTCACCTGAAACCACAGATTTGCGTAAAGGAATCTTCCTTTGTTTCATCTCTTCGCCTCCTAAGCTAATTGTTAAGCATCTTGATCCGTATTTTCAACTGTTTCATCGTTGAAAGCAATCGTTTCATATTCATCATCTGTATAATCAGATTGAACGATCGCTTCATCATGAGCGACTTCTTCAGAAGCTACTTCTTGATCTTGCGCTTGTTTTTCATAATATTCAGCCATATCTGATTCTGACTTGATATCGATTTTGTGATTTGTTAGTTTGGCAGCCAAACGTGCATTTTGTCCACGTTTACCAATCGCTAAGGATAATTGGTAATCTGGAACGACAACGGTACAAGCTTTAGGATTTTCTTCATCAAAAATCACATCGATCACTTGCGCTGGATTCAGAGCATTCGTGATAAATACCGCTGGATCTTCGTTCCACTCAACGATATCCATGTTTTCACCCTTTAATTCATTCACTATCGCTTGCACACGCTGGCCTTTTGGTCCAACACAAGTTCCAACTGCATCAATATTTTCATCATTTGAACGAACGGCTACTTTTGAGCGATCGCCCGCTTCTCTAGCAATGCTTACGATTTCAACGATCCCATCGTAAACTTCTGGCACTTCTTGTTCGAATAAACGGCGTAATAGATCTGGATGGCTACGGCTAACGAAGACTTGTGGACCTTTTGACGTATTTTCTACACGAGAAACGTACACTTTGATACGATCATGCGGTTGATAAAATTCATTAGGCATTTGATCTTGTTTCGATAAAACTGCTTCGATCTTTCCAAGATTTACATAGATATATCGTTTATCTTGACGTTCAACGATACCTTGCATAATGTCTTTTTCATACGCGCTGAACTCATTGTAAATGATGGTTCTTTCTGCTTCTCTGACACGTTGTAAAATAACTTGTTTTGCTGTTTGTGCAGCAATTCGTCCAAAGTCTTTTGGTGTCACTTCAAAACGGATGGTATCACCAATCTCATATGCCGGATTAATCAAAAGCGCATCTTTTAATGATACTTCTAATTGTGAATCCATTACTTCTTCAGTAACTTCTTTCACAGCATAGACGTGAATTTTCCCTTTCTTTTGATCAAATTCAACTTCAACATTTTGAGCTTGACCATAATGGCGTTTGTATGCAGAAACTAAAGCAGCTTCTAAAGCGTCGATCACGATTTCTTTTGAAATCCCTTTTTCAGCTTCTAATGCATCTAATGCGTTTAGCATTTCTTTACTCATTTTTCTGTTTCCTCTCCGTGATTAAAATTGGATCGCTAAGCGAGCTTTGGCAATATTTTTTCGGTCAAGAATTAATTCTTTTTCCCGTGTTTTTATGCGTATTTTCAATATCAGCTGTTCAGCATCAACTGATTGAAGAAATCCTTCATATTGTTTTTCTCCATCAACTGGTTGATAAAGAGAAACATGGATATATTCTCCAAGCGCTTTTTCGTAATCTTTCTCTTTTTTTAATGGGCGTTCTGCCCCTGGAGATGATACCTCTAGAAAATAAGCTTGTGGGATAGGATCTGGATCTGCTGCATCAAGTTTTTCGCTAAGTTTTTCGCTAACCCATGCACATTCTTCGATATCGATTCCGCCATCTTTGTCAATGAATACTCGTAAGAACCAACTTTTGCCTTCCTTCACAAATTCTACTTCGACAAGTTCAAAATTTTGTTCCTCTAAAATAGGAGTCACCATTGATGTGACTGTTTCAACGACGCTACTCAAAAAGTTCGCCTCCTTAAAATTGCTTCCGTAATTCCATTAAAAAGAGTGAGCGAAAATTCCGCTCACTCACAGTTAGTATCATTACCTATAAATAACTATACCATATTTCATTTAAAATGACAAGCTTCCACGCTAACCCTTGATTAGAACATATCAAACAAGGAAAGTTGGTTTTCATCTGGAAGGTCTTTCAATACTCCGTTGTCGTTCATATACTCAATCAACGTTTTAGAAACTTTTCCTCGTGTAGCAAGATCTTCTTTTGATAAGAATGGTCCATCTTTTCGTGCTTCAACGATTTGTTTTGCAACGTTTGTTCCTAAACTTGGGACAGCTCTAAATGGTGCGATCAATGTGTCTCCTTCGATCACGAAGTTCACGGCATCTGATTTATATAGATCGATCATGCCAAAATGGAAGCCTCTTTCCAACATTTCATTCGCTAATTCAAGGACGGTCAACTGATTTTTCTCTTTGACTGAGGCATCCAAACCTTTATCTGTGATTTCTTTCATCGCTTGTTTTACCGCATCTTTCCCTTTACACATAGCCACAAGATTAAAATCATCCGCTCGAACTGAGAAATAGGCACAATAGTATAAAATAGGGAAATAGACTTTAAAATAAGCTACACGTAAGGCCATCAAAACATAAGCCGCTGCATGGGCTTTTGGGAACATATATTTGATTTTAGAACAAGAATCAATGTACCAATCTGGAACATTGTTTTCTTTCATGGCGGATAGATAGGTTTCTCGTAATTCATCAGGGATCTTGTTCCATAGCCCTTTACGAACGGTTTCCATAATCTTAAAAGCCATCCCACTATCTAATCCAGCATGGATCAAGTAAACCATGATATCATCCCGACAACCAATTACTTCAGCCAAAGTTGCATCCCCACGTTTGATCAATTCTTCTGCATTGCCTAACCACACATCGGTCCCATGTGATAATCCGGAAATCTGTAAGAGTTCAGCAAAAGTCGTTGGATGTGTTTCTTCCAACATTCCCCGAACAAAGCGTGTCCCAAACTCTGGGATACCTAGTGTCCCTGTTTTAGAATAAATCTGTTCACTGGTAACGTTCAAGACATCTGGACCGGCAAAAATTCTCATTACTTCTGGATCGTCAGTTGGGATCGTTTGTGGATCGATTCCCGATAAATCCTGCAACATACGGATTACTGTCGGATCATCATGTCCCAGAATATCAAGCTTCAGTACATTATCATGGATAGAATGGAAATCAAAATGCGTTGTTTTCCATTCTGAATTTTGATCATCTGCTGGATATTGGATCGGTGTAAAATCATATACGTCCATGTAATCGGGAATAACGATGATCCCCCCTGGATGTTGTCCAGTCGTTCGCTTCACGCCAGTCGCACCTTTGGCTAATCGATCAACTTCAGCACTGCGAAATTGTAAATTATGATCTCGCTCATAACCTTTAACAAAGCCATAAGCTGTTTTATCGGCAACTGTACCGATTGTTCCTGCTCGATAAACATATTCTTCCCCAAACAAAACTTTCGTATAGTTGTGCGCTTCTGCTTGGTAATCACCTGAAAAGTTCAAATCGATATCTGGTACTTTGTCTCCATGGAACCCTAAGAACGTTTCAAAAGGAATATCATGGCCATCTTTATTTAATCGTGCGCCACATTTCGGACATTTTTTTTCAGGCATATCAAACCCCGAACCGTAAGTACCATCTTCAAAGAATTCTGAATACTGGCAATCAGGACAATAATAGTGAGGGGCTAATGGATTTACTTCAGTGATCCCAGTCATTGTCGCAACAAAACTAGAACCAACTGATCCACGTGAACCAACTAAATAACCATCTTTGTTACTTTTATGCACCAGTTTTTGCGCAATCAAATAGATCACAGAAAACCCATTCCCGTTGATCGAATTCAATTCTTTTTCTAATCGTTTTTCAATGATTTCTGGTAATGGATCACCGTACAACTGTTTAGCTCTGGTATAACTCAAATCAGAAATCTCTTCTTCAGATCCAGGAATTTTTGGCGTATACAAATCATCTTTCACCGGAATGACCTCTTCACAAAGGTCAGCAATCTTATTCGTATTGTCAACGACGATTTCTTTCGCTAGATCTTTTCCTAAAAAGTTAAAAGCAGTCAACATCTCATCTGTTGTTCTAAAATGCACATCAGGCAAACTATGTCGGTTCAACGGATTAGCCCCACCCATTGAATTAATCAAAATCTTCCGATAGATTGCATCTTCTTCATTAAGGTAATGAACATTCCCAGTAGCAACGACGATTTTGTCCAATGACTTTCCGATTTCAACTAGATTTTTGATGATTTCTTCTAAATCATGTTCATTTTTGACTAGTTCTTGCTCAAGCAATGGTGCATAGACCGCTTTTGGCATCACTTCAATATAATCATAAAATTTTGCTCGATTTCTAGCTTCTTCAATTCCTTTTTGCATCATTGCTTCAAAAATCTCACCTTTATCACAAGCAGAGCCAATGAAAAGATTCTCACGTAATTTCTTCAGTTGTGAACGAGGAATACGTGGGACACGTTCAAAATATTCCACATTCGACATCGAGATTAATTTGAATAAATCTTTTAATCCAGCTTGATTTTTCGCTAAGATCGTCACATGAAATGGCCTTGCTCGTTTATACGAATCGCCTTCTCCCACATGAGCATTGAGTTGATCATGGTAGAGCATCTCATGGTTTTCCATTGCTTCTTTAACGAAAATCCATGCTAAATGACCTGTTGCTTCAGCATCGTAAATCGCTCGGTGATGCTGTTCAAGACTGACACCAAATTTTTTAGATAACACACCTAGACCAAATCGTTTAAATTGAGGATACAGATATCTGGCTAATTCTAGCGTATCGATGACTGGATTCGTCGCCTCTGGGATTCCATATTTTGCATAACTTGTATTCAAGAATCCCATATCAAACGCGGCATTATGGGCGACCAGAATCGAATCTTTTGAAAACTCGAGAAACAGACGTAGGACTTCTTCTTCTGATTTAGATCCTCGTACCATTTCATCTGTGATCCCAGTTAGATCAATCGTTGTGCGGGAAAGTGGGTGTCCAGGATCAATAAATTCATCAAAGCTTTCAATGACATTCCCTTTATACATCTTGACCGCAGCTAATTCGATGATCGTATCATAAACAGCAGATAGTCCGGTGGTTTCCACGTCAAATACGACATATGTTCCTTCATTCAAAGAAACATGTTCATCATTGTAAGCAATCGGCACACCATCATCTACAACATTGGCTTCAACCCCATAAAGAATTTTCACGCCTGCTTTTTTACCGGCACTATGCGCTTCAGGAAATGCTTGTGCCCCTCCATGATCCGTGATCGCAATCGCTTTGTGTCCCCATTTTCCAGCTTGAGCCACAAGGTCAGAGATACTATTGGTTGCATCCATCGTACTCATATTACTATGAACATGTAATTCCACTCGTTTCTCATCGTCAGGAGCATAGTCTTTACGAGGTGCATGCTTCACCTCAATGATATCTTGTGCATTCATCACCAGGTCTCGCACAAATGTATCTTCTTGGATACTTCCTCTAACTTTTAACCAGCTTCCTACGCTGATTGCATCAAAGATTTGTTCATCTTTTTCATTATTTGAAAATTTCTTAACAATAAAAGAAGAAGTATAATCGGTGATTTTTAACGTTAGAATCTTACGTTTTGAACGTAGCTCACGCACTTCTTTATCAAATACATAGCCTTCCAAGGTCACACGACGTTCTTCTTCAACGATATTGATCATTGGTATTGTCGGTTCATCTGCTGGAATATTACGACCTAACTGGATCGGTCCATCTAGTACAGGAAGTTGCTCTTTTCTTTCTTTTTTCTTTTGTTCATGGACAATCAAACTTTCCGCAGCTTGCTTCATGAACGCTTCTGCTTGTTCTTGCTTCCGCTCTTCAAACAGTTTTAGCACACGTTCTGCTTGTTCTTCATCAATTTCAGGTTCGATACGAAATTTAGGGAACCCGTAGCTGACAAACAGCGTTTCAACTAAAGGTAGATATTGTTGCTTTAAATAATTAATAGCGCCATTACTATCGACTGGCAAGACAATTTTCTTTTCCTTCAATATAGGGACTTGTGTTTTTAAAACTTGTTGAGCCAACGGCGTATCGCATTGTTGGCTTTCTAAAGCTTGTGCCCAATAATCTTGTAATAATTTTTCATCAAACTGCTGATCATCAGCTTTGATAGTTAATCTGATCTGTGCAATATCTTTAAATGCCAGTGTCAAATTTTGGAGCAATGATCGATAAAGCATGATCGGTAAAATTTGAGTAAAGTGTAGGGTAAACTCCCACAATCTTGATTTGCGGTGAACCACTACACGCTCCATTTCGCCAGCAGAGATTAGTGGATGATTTTTTTCCACTTCTTCTAGTTGGATTTGTTCCAACAATTTTTCAAATAACTCTCGTTTTTCTGACAAAACCATACGCCCTTTCTGACGAGGACAAATCAATGCTATTTCATTTGAACCTCTTCTTCTTTCAGTACTATTTAGTATACCCGTTTTTACATGGATTTACATTAAAAAAACGACAAAGAATTTTCTTTCTCGTTCTAAATCGTTGATTACTTAGCTAAATGAATCCTCACAACGTAAGCTGATTGGTACTCCTTGCTCTTGCAACGTAGTAACATGCAGTTCGCCCCAATCACATAACGCATCTAACACACTACTTAATGTTTGACCATATTCACTTAAGGAATAAACAACTTTTGGTGGAACCTGATGATATGAGGTTCGTACAACAATACCGTCTGCTTCTAATTCACGCAATTGTTGAGTCAACATCTTTTGGCTAAGATTAGGAATTTTTCGTTTTAAGTCGCTGGGACGAAGCGGACTGTGACGCAGGTTGCATAAAATAATCGGTTTCCATTTTCCACCGATAACATCCATCGTGGCTTCTACACCAATATTATACGTTTTTTCAATCATATTTCCCTCCTAAAATCCTTTTACTATCCAATAGTTACTTTTTAGACACTATAGCACAATAAAGTAGGTACTATCTATTAGAGCCTATCTAGTATACATTATATCTATTGAAAATTAAAGGAGGAGTATAGATGATCCATTCATTGAATGATCGAATCATGTTAAATAACCAAATAGAAATTCCAGGGATAGGACTTGGTGTCTTTCAAATCCCTGATACCCAAACTGCTGAAGTAGTCAAAGCAGGCATTGTAAAGGGCTATCGATTGATTGATACTGCTCAAATATATGATAATGAAATTGGTACAGGAATCGGAATCAAAGAAGGGCTGAAAGCTGCTGGAATTTCTCGAGAAGAACTATTCGTAACCTCCAAAGTCTGGAACGATCATTTAACCTATGACGAAACGATCCAAGCTTTTGAAACCAGTTTAGCACGTCTAGGACTAGACTATCTAGATCTTTATTTAATCCATTGGCCTGGCGAAGATGCTTTCTTAGAGTCTTGGCGTGCTTTGGAACAATTATATCAAGCGGGGAAAATCAAAGCGATTGGTGTTAGCAATTTTCAAATCACTCATTTAGAAAAATTATTGACACATGCGAATGTCATTCCCGTTCTCAACCAAGTGGAACTACATCCAAAGTTATCTCAAATTGAACTACGCAATTTCTGCGCAAAACATGCAATAAAGATCCAAGCGTGGTCCCCTTTGATGCAAGGGAAACTATTGAATCACCCAACTATAGTAGAGATTGCTGAAGCGCATCATATTACTCCAGCCCAAGTAATCTTACGTTGGGATGTCCAGCAAGACATCTTATTAGTGGTCAAGTCAGTTAAGCCCGAACGAATGAAAAGTAATGCTGACATTTTTGATTTCGTTCTTTCTGAAGATGAAATGACGGTTTTGAATGCACTGAACGATCATTTTCGGGTAGGACCAAATCCTGATACATTCGATTTTAAATAAAGGAGGAAGATGTAAGATGGAACTAGGTTTATCTCATAAGGTTGCGTTAGTCACTGGCTCAACGAAAGGCATCGGAAAGGCCATTGCGATTGAATTGGCAAAAGAAGGTGCAGATGTCATCATCAATGGTCGTCACGCACTGCTTGTTGATCAAGTGGTCATTGAATTAAAAGAAAAATCCCCCCCAAACTAACCCTCAGCGTGCGCCATTTGATTTAGCAGATCCAGAAGCACGGCAAGAACTGTTTACGCAATTTCCTACAGTAGATATTTTGATCAATAATATGGGGATTTTTGAACCGATGGATTATTTAGCTATCACAGATGATATTTGGGAACATTTTTTCCAAGTCAATGTACTTGCTGGAAATGCATTAGCCAAAAATTATTTACCTAAAATGTTGAAGCAAGATTTTGGTCGTATCCTTTTTATTGCGAGTGAAGAAGCAGTGATGCCTTCAGGTGAAATGGCTCAATACAGTATGACCAAAACGATGAATCTTTCTTTAGCAAAAAGTTTATCCAAATTGACTGTTGGCTCTCAAGTGACCGTCAACACGATCTTGCCTGGCTCCACCTTGACAGAGGGCGTTCAAGAAATGTTAACAACAATGTACGCAGACAGCCAATTGCCTGAATCTGAATGGGAACAAGATTTTATGAAAAATCATCGTCCACTCTCACAGATCCAACGCTTGATCCGACCAGAAGAAATCGGGCGTTTTGTTGCATTTGTTTCTAGCCCCTATGCAACTTCTTTTTCTGGCGCTGCCTTGCGACTTGATGGAGGATTGGTGCCAACAATTTATTAAGAACGATTTTGTAACACAAATCAATTTCTTCTTACTAAAGAGCCAGTATGATTTTTCATTCGAACAAATGTAAGAAACAAAAAAACGAAGGATACCGAGCCAAGACTTGCCTCAGTCTCATTAGAAAAAAGACAAGCCTAACTATTCGTTAGGCTTGTCTTTCATTTCAAGCAAGAATTTTCTTTCTTAACTGTATTTTATTGATTTAAAAGAATGGGTAACGTATTTGCTAGCTCTTCTTTGCGAACTTCAACCATTTCCCCAGTTTTCTTAATTTTGACTTCAACGATACCATCCACCGCTTTTTTACCTACTGTAATTCTAATTGGACAGCCAATTAAATCGGAATCTGCAAATTTCACACCTGCACGCTCATTACGATCGTCAACGAGTACTTGATAACCAGCAGCTAACATCGTTTGTTCGACTTCTTCGGTTAAGTTCGTTTGGTTTTCGTCTTTTAGATTCATTTGAACAACATGTAAATCAAAAGGCGCGATTCCTTTAGGCCAGTTAATGCCATTTTCATCTGAATTTTGTTCAACGATTGCTGAAAGCAGACGACTTACGCCAATTCCGTAACAACCCATAATGACAAATTTTTCACGTCCATTTTCATCTAATACGGTTGCGCCCATTGATTCACTATAGCGTGTGCCTAATTTAAAGATATGTCCGATTTCGATTCCACGTGTAAATGCCAATACACCATTATTATCAGGTGATGGATCTCCTTCTTGAACAAAGCGAAGGTCTTCATATGAGATCACTTCAAAATCTCGTTCTGGGTTGACATTCACATAATGGAACCCAGTTTCATTCGCTCCAGTAATAGCGTTCGCTAAGTCTTGGACATGACGATCAGCGTAGACTTTTACTTCTTCTGCTACACCGATTGGACCAACAGAGCCGAAATCTGCTCCTAGGTATTTTTGAGCATCTTCTTCTGTTGCTTCTTCTAAGAAATCAACCGCTAAAAAGTTTTTCAGTTTCACATCATTGACATCGTGGTCCCCACGTACTAATACCAATACTGGGTTTTCGTCAGCCATAAATAAAACAGATTTGATGATTTTTTGTGGTTCAGTTTCAAAGAAGTTCGCTACTTCTTCAATCGTTTTTACATCTGGTGTCGCAATTTTTTCTAATTCAAGTTGTGTTTCATGTGATTTTTTAGGGACATAATAACTTGTCGCCATTTCTAAGTTAGCGGCATAATCGCTTTCTGTTGAGTAACAGATCGTATCTTCACCGATTTCTGAGATCGCCATGAATTCTTTTGAATCTTTACCACCCATTGCGCCACCATCACCAATGATTGCTCGGAAATCTAACCCACAACGTTTGAAAATCTCAGTATATGCTTTTTCATAATCTTTATACGCTTCATCTAAACTTTCTTCTGATGAATGGAAAGAGTAAGCATCTTTCATAATAAATTCTCTGCCACGTAATAACCCAAACCGTGGACGTTTTTCATCACGATATTTTGTCTGGATTTGGTAAAGGTTCAACGGCAATTTTTTATAGGAATTGACTTCATTGCGAATCAATTCAGTAAATGTTTCTTCATGAGTTGGACCTAAGATCATTTTGCGATCATTACGATCATTGAGACGATATAAATTTGGGCCGTAAGTTTCATAACGACCAGATTCTTCCCACAATTCCGCAGGTAAGAGAGCTGGCATCAACATTTCGACAGCGCCAATCTTTTCAAATTCTTCACGCATGATCGTTTTTAATTTTTCCAATACACGATTAGCAAGAGGCAAATAAGAATAAATACCAGCTGAAACTTGGCGAATATACCCTGCTCTTAATAAAATTTGATGACTTAGTACTTCTGCATCATTTGGAACTTCTCGTAATGTTGGAATCAACATTTTTGATTGTCTCATTCTATATACTCCTTCATTTCTCATATAATCATTTATCGTTTGTAATTATACCCTATTTATAAACTTTTTCTAGAAAAAGAATCGTTGGATATCATTCCATGTGACTAATACCATTAAAAGCATCAATAAACCGAAGCCTGCTAATGTGATAAAGCCTTCTTTTTCTTGGCTGATTGGTTTTCCACGAATCCCTTCCACGACGTTCAAGACAAGCTTTCCTCCGTCAAGCGCTGGAATTGGTAATAAGTTAACGATTCCCAAATTCATCGAAAGAATGGCCATCAAGCTAATGACCGTTAATATTCCTTGATCTGCAGCTTCTGAAGATAATTGGAACATCATTACAGGACCGCCCAATTTATTTAAACTAAAGTTTGTAAATAATGAGCCTAGTGCTTTAAAAATTTCTAATGAACTACTGAAAGCTTGTTGTGTTCCTCCAATGATTTTGTCAAAAAATCCCGTTTTCATTGGTGCTTTGATTCCTAATTGCCCATATTTTTTTCCATTCGATTCTACCACGCCTGGTGTTACTGAAAGGGTTTGTTTCTGTCCATTGCGCTCGACTTCAACACTGAGTTTTTTCCCAGGATTCTCGGTGATCGTAGCCGTTAGATCTCCCCAAGAATGAATGGCATTACCATTGATCTCCAAGATTTTATCATTTTCTTTTAAACCAGCAGTTTGTGCTGCACCATTAGGTAAGACTTCGCCAATTTGGTTCGTGTTAGTGACTTGAACTCCGCCATGCATAAAAGCAAGCAGAATAAATAACAAAATAGCTAACAAGAAATTATTCATTGGTCCTGCGAAATTCGTCAACATCCGTTGCCATAATTTGGCTGATTGGAACTGCACGTCTTTTGGAGCGATTCGAAGTTCTGTGCCATCGGCTTCAATGATCGAAGCATCATGCGCGACAGAATAAGTCACTTCTTGTTCTTCCTCGCCATTGACATAGCCAGTAATCGTTAATTCTTCTTCAAGATCATAACGAATCAATTCCATCGGGATACTATTTGTAAGCTGTACTTTTTTACTTAAATTGATTTTCTCTACGATACCATCAGAATTTAATAAAAGAGATAACGGCATTCCCGGAGCCATCTCTGTTTCATCGTCCCCGTTTCCTGCCATCCTCACATAACCTCCGATTGGCAATAAACGTAGTGTATAGGTAGTTCCGTCCTTAGCTTGATGCCCATAGATTTTGGGTCCCATACCAATTGCAAACTCTCGAACGAGAATTCCTGATCGTTTCGCAAAGAAGAAGTGTCCAAATTCATGAACAATGACCAAAATGCCAAAAACAATAATAAATGTAATAATTGTTTTCATTTTACATTCTCCTTTACTTTTTTTAGGTTAAATAAAACATCTTAATTTTACCATATTAATAGCTATTCACCAATAGCCCTAGTTTTTTTAAAGAAAAGAGGTGGCGCTGGAAATAATCAATTTTTAGAAATAAGCCGAATAATCCAAAACTATTTTTCTTCTGGATTATTCGGCTTATTTTCTGAACGAACAACTTCTAAGACACCACGCATTCTTTTTTGAGTAATATGTGAACATAAAGTTCGCATATTGATTTGAAAAAAGATAATGCTTCATTCCCATGCCCATATTTAGCTAACAACTCATTGACATACTATTAAACTATTGTTATTTATAAATGAGTAGACGATTGGGCAAGTGCTCATTCAAGTCTTTGATGATCACTAGATCAATCCAAATAAATGCATGATTGGAAAGACAAAAAGCAAACTATCAAAACGATCTAGTATCCCGCCATGCCCTGGTAAGATATTCCCAGAATCTTTGACATCGTAGTGACGTTTGATCGAAGATTCAACGAGATCACCAAATTGTCCCACGATCGATAAGAGCATCGTTACAAGGAGCATGAAGAACAGCCCATGTCCAAATAATTCTTTGGCTGGATAGAACAAGAAGTACAACAAAGCAACGACTAATGCACTAGTAATACCACCTAATGCTCCTTCGATTGTTTTATTCGGTGAAACATCTGGACTTAACTTATGTTTTCCGTATTGTCTTCCAACCATATAAGCACCGATATCAGTTGCCCAAACGACAAATAATCCAAAGAGCAAGACTGCCAAACCTTCTGTTCTTGCATTGACGAAATTTTGAAATCCAATACCTACATATAAACTAGTAATTACCGGGAATCCCGCCTCATCAATCGTATAAGTATTCTTTGAAATAACTGATGTCCCTAACAAGATCATGACGATCAAGTAAAAGAGCATAAACGTGCTTGTCTTCTCCGGTAAAAAGAAAAACCAACGTTCTTTTGGTAGAACTAAAATAACTGCTCCAATCGCTGATAATATTCCTTCAAAACTTAACAACGTCAAGCCCTTCATACGGAATAACTCATAGACACCGACGACTGCTAACAAAGCTGCTACAAATTCGATTGTGATTCCACCGATCCATATAATTGGTATAAATAGGACCAGGGCAATAGCAGCTGTGATCACTCGTTGCTTCATGACTGATCTCCTTCTTTCTCTGTTTTCTTCACGCCACCGAAACGACGGTCTCTGTTTTGAAATGCTGCGATTGCTTCTTCTAGATGCGCCCCATCAAAATCAGGCCACAAAGCTTTTGTGAAATACAATTCGCTGTATGCAAGTTGCCAAAGCAAGAAGTTACTAATTCTTTCTTCCCCACTTGTTCGAATAACCAATTCAGGATCCCGCCATTCGGTTGGCAAAAAACCAGTCATGAGATGATCTGCAATCAGTTCTTCGTCAATAGCTTCAATCGCAGTTTCTTCATTTTTGACTTCTTCAGCAATTTTTTTGACTGCTGTCACAATCTCTGCTCTGCTTCCATAATTCAAAGCAAAGTTAAGGATCATTCCAGTATTATCTTTTGTTTGCTCAATTGCTCGACGAACAGCATCTTGTGTATGTTCAGGTAATACTTCTTCATAGCCCATGACACGAACCTGAACGTTTTCTTTGATCAATTCTGGAACAAATGTATCAAAAAAATCCACTGGAAGTTGCATCAAAAAACGGACTTCATCTTTTGGTCGTTTCCAATTTTCTGTTGAAAAAGCATAGAGGGTTAAAACTTTCACACCTAAACGAGAAGCTTGTTTGGTTACTTTTTTAACTGTCTCCATCCCTTCTTTATGTCCAGCAACTCGAGGTAAACGTCGATTTTGGGCCCAACGACCATTTCCGTCCATAATGATTGCGATATGCTGAGGAATGGGACCTTCAGCCGCAAAATGAAAATCACTTTTTTCTTGAATATACTTGTTTTTTTGCGGAAAAAAACGTAACATTCTTTTTCCTCCTATACTTAAAAGTTACCACTATCTTTAGTATTATATCAATTTATCACGTGATTTCCTATGCTGGATTACTTTTTTTAGTTATTTCTACGACTTTTTTCTTATTTTTTAACTTTTGCTATAAAAAAAGCCTAGGACAAGAAATCGTCCAAGGCTTTTTAGTAGGTGTAAAAATACATAAACGGCATTGATAAAAGACTGATTCTACCAAGCTTTATGATTAAACATCCAGTAATTCTTGTTCTTTGTCACTAGCGATTTTATCTACTTCTTTGATGCTTTCATCGGTTAGTTTTTGTACTTCTTTTTCTAATCCACGTAGATCATCTTCTGTGATATCGCCATTTTTTTGTTGTTTTTTGTATTCATCAATTGCATCACGACGAATGTTACGAACAGCGATTTTCGCATTTTCTGCTTCTTTTTTTACATCTTTTGCTAATTCTTTACGACGTTCTTCAGTTAATTGAGGAATAATTAAACGAATGACATTCCCATCATTGGTTGGACTGATTCCAATATCACTTGCCATAATTGCTTTTTCAACATCTTGTAAAATGCTCTTATCAAATGGAGTGATCATTAAAACACGTGCTTCCGGGATTTGAATTGAAGCCATTTGGTTCAAAGGTGTTGGTGCACCATAATAATTAACTGTGATTCGATCAAGTAAACTTGCATTGGCACGTCCTGCACGAATTTGTCCAAGCTCACGTTGTAAATTTTGTGCTGCTTTTTGCATCTTTTCTTTTGCTTCTGTCATAATTGCATCTGCCATTTTTTATTTCCCCCTTACAGTTGTTCCGATATTTTCGCCTAAGATTGCACGACGGATATTTCCATGTTCATTTAAATTAAAGACAAGCAATGGGATGTCATTGTCCATGCTTAGTGAGCTAGCGGTAGAGTCCATTACCTGCAACCCTTTTGCAATCACTTCTAAATGAGTCAATTCTTCAAATTTCACAGCATTTGAATCTAATTTTGGATCAGCTGAATAAACACCATCAACATTGTTTTTAGCCATTAAAATAACATCAGCGCCAATCTCAGCTGCGCGTAATGCTGCAGTGGTGTCTGTTGAAAAGTATGGATTCCCAGTTCCACCTGCAAAAATCACGATTCGGCCTTTTTCTAAATGACGTTCTGCTTTTCTGCGAATATATGGTTCAGCAATTTGTCGCATTTCGATTGATGTTTGGACACGTGTTGGCACACCAACATTTTCCAAAGTATCTTGCAACGCTAAAGCATTCATTACAGTTGCCAGCATCCCCATGTAATCAGCTTGAGCACGTTCCATTCCCATCTGAGCACCGATTTGTCCGCGCCAAATATTGCCGCCGCCTACCACGATAGCCATTTCAACGCCTAATTCGTGTACTTCTTTGATTTCTTGGATGATTTCTTTAATAACAGGCGGTTTAATTCCAAAGCCTTCATTCCCAGCTAAAGCTTCTCCACTTAATTTTAAGACAACACGCTGATATTTCGGTGTGACCATGTTCATTCCTCCAATATTTTCTATTGCTATTTTACCATATTCAGGTAATTTAGCCACTAAAAGTCTAACTATTTGTACCTATGCCTAAAAAAAAGAGCTGTGACATACGTCGCTGCTCCTTTTTAATTCCAAATAAGCATACTATCTAATGTTGATCCAACATTTAAAAAGTGACTCGCAAAATGAATCAACATTAGATAACATATACTCAATTTTCAGAATTATTTTTTCACTTGGTTCATAACTTCTTCAACAAAGTTGTCTTCGCGTTTTTCGATTCCTTCGCCAACTTCAAAGCGTACAAAAGTTTTCACTGTAGCACCTTTAGAAGCAACATATTTTTCAACAGTCATATCAGGATCTTTAACGAATGGTTGGTCAACCAAAGCGATTTCTGCTTTAAATTTCTTCAAGCGTCCTTCTACCATTTTTTCAACGATATTAGCAGGCTTACCTTCGTTTAAAGCTTGTTCTGTAAGAACAGTTTTTTCATGTTCTAATTCAGCTTCAGGAATTTGAGTTTCGTTTACATAGCGAGGATTGATTGCAGCTACGTGCATAGCAACGTCTCTTGCTACAGATTCATCAGTTGTTCCATCTAAAACAGTCAATACAGCGATACGTCCGCCCATGTGTAAGTAACCACCGAAAGCAGCGTTATCTTCTTTTTCAACTACTTCAAAACGACGGAAGCTGATTTTTTCTCCGATTACTTGTGTTGCTTCGATCAAGTCAGATTCGATCGTACCTTTTTCTGTTTTGATCTTCATTGCAGCTTCCATGTCTGCAGGTTTGTTTTCTGCAACAAGTTCAGCGATTTCTTTCACTAGATCTTGGAACATTTCGTTTTTAGAAACAAAGTCTGTTTCTGAGTTAACTTCAACGATTGCTGCAGTATTTCCTTTGATTGCTACTGAAGCTAATCCTTCAGCTGCAATACGATCATTTTTCTTAGCTGCTTTAGCCATTCCTTTTTCACGTAAAAGATCTACTGCTTTTTCCATATCGCCTTCTACTTCAACTAATGCTTTTTTCGCATCCATCATACCTACGCCTGTCATTTCGCGTAGTTCTTTTACCATTTTAGCTGTTACGTCTGCCATTATTGTATCCTCCTATAGTTTCTTTTTAAAAAAAGCTGTTTCAAAGGAGAGTGAGGCTTGTCGCCTAGCCTTTGAAACAGCTCCATCATTTAAAAATTATTCTGCTGAAGTGTTGTCGCCTTCTACAACGTCAACGATTTCTTCGATTGAAGTAGCATTGTTTTCTACTACAAAGTCTTCTTCAACTACTTGGTCTTCCCCTTGGTTACCTTCGATAAATGCATCAGCCATTTTTGAAGTAATCAATTTAACGGCACGGATTGCATCGTCATTTGAAGGGATAACTACGTCGATTTCGTCTGGGTCGCAGTTTGTATCAACCATAGCTACGATTGGGATATTTAATTTATGCGCTTCTTGAACAGCAATGCGCTCTTTACGTGGGTCAACGATGTACATTACATCTGGAATTCTTGGCATATCAGCGATACCACCCAAGAATTTTTCAAGACGTTCACGTTGTTTGTTCAAACCAGCAACTTCTTTTTTAGGTAGAACTTCAAAAGTTCCATCTTCTTCCATTGCATTGATTTGTTTCAAACGGCTGATACGTTTTTGGATTGTATCCCAGTTAGTCAATGTTCCACCTAACCAACGATGGTTTACAAAGTATTGTCCAGCACGTGTTGCTTCATCTTTGATTGCTTCTTGTGCTTGTTTTTTCGTACCTACGAATAAAGCCACGCCGCCTTCTTCTGCAACGCTCTTCATGTAGTCATAAGCTGCATCTACTAACTTAACAGTTTTTTGTAAGTCGATGATGTAGATTCCGTTTCTTTCTGTGAAGATATATTTCTTCATTTTTGGGTTCCAGCGACGAGTTTGGTGACCAAAATGTACGCCGGCTTCTAGTAATTGTTTCATTGAAATTACTGCCATTTTTGTTTCCTCCGATTTGGTTTTTATTTTTCCTCTCCCTGTCTTTCACCTCGCTGACAAACTTTTTCAAGCACCTATCAACGATCCAACAGGAATGTGGATTTATTGATACAAAAAGCATCTTCAAACATTATACAAGTAACCTACCTGTATAGCAATAGCTAAAGAGACATTCTTGCTCAACATTCAATATTTTACCTGACTTGCTAGTAAATATCAAGAGAAATCTCTAGTTGCCTCTGCATTTATTCTCATCTTTTATGCTTTACTCTCTCATTAACAAATGATCATAATTCCTAGAGTTATCTCATAAATCAGAATAATATTGGGCAACTCGATTTTTTTTTGATATGATACATGTGAAATCTTTCGTAAAGGAGAAAGAATATGCGTAAATCTGAGCGACATTTACTTATTAAACAAGTGATCGGGGAATTTACGATCCGTACACAAGAAGAACTCTTGGCCAAACTGGAGAATTATGGTGTGACAGCGACACAAGCTACGATTTCCAGAGATATTCGTGACTTAAAAATCGTAAAAGTACCAGATGAAAATGGCGTTTCCCATTTTGTTCTTTTTCAAGGAAAAAAAGGACTCGAAGCAAAAACAGATGATGAAAAACGGTTAGTCCAAATGATCGAAGACATCGTGTTAAAAGTGGAACGGGTCCATTTTCTGACGGTCGTCCATACCTTACCAGACAACGCACATCTTTTCGCTGCCGTTTTAGACGATATCAAACCACCTCATATCGTCAGTACGATTGCCGGGTTCGATACAACCATTATCATTTCCAAAGATGAAGAAGAAGCAAAATTGGTGGAAGCCTTCTTACATGCTCCCAAAGAAACAACACTTTTTTAAGCCAACTAAATTTAATCAACGCAGCATGAATCAATGAATGGATGATATCTGTCCCAATCACTTCTATATAAAATAAACCGACCCTCACGAAAGCTACTATTATAAGTAAGCCTTTCGTAAGGGACGGTTTATTTGTGTACGTTACTTTTCTTACATTTTATCTGGTGCGTGTAAGCCAAGCAAACGTAAATCTTCTTTTAACAAGACTGTTACAGCATAAACTAATGCTAAACGCGCTTCTTTTTGGTCATCTTCAACTAAAATTTTAGTATGTGCATAATATTTATTAAATGCTTGAGCTAACTTGATTGCATGTTTCGCAATAATAGACGGTTCGTATTTTTCACCTGCTTGTAAAACAGTTTCTGGGTATTTTTGAATCAATTTTACAACTTCCCAGCTGTTTTCATCATTCAAGGCGTATTCTTGATCTGCCGATGGCGTAAAGTCGGCTTTTGCTAACAAGCTGACAGCACGAGCATGTGTATATTGTACATAAGGTCCTGTTTCACCTTCGAAACGGACAACTTCTTCTAAATTAAAGTCAAATGTATTTAGGCGATCGTTTTTTAAATCATGGAAGATAACTGCGCCAACACCGACTTGTTTAGCTACCACATCTTTATTTTCTAAATCAGGATTTTTCTCACTGATCTGTTCTTTAGCAGAGTCAATGGCTTCATTTAGCACTTCTTCAAGTAAAACAATTTTCCCTTTACGTGTTGATAGTTTTTTACCACCTTGAGTAATCAATCCGAATGGGATGTGATGCATATCATCTGACCAATCAAAGCCTAATTCTTTAAGAACAGCTTTCAATTGTTTGAAGTGATAACTTTGTTCGTTTCCGACAACATACAATGATTGTTTAAAATCATAGGTGCGTTTGCGGTAAAGAGCTGCTGCTAAATCACGAGTGATATAAAGTGTTGCACCATCTGATTTCTTGATCAACGCTGGGTTCAAATCATAAGCTGATAAGTCAACGATTTCAGCACCTTTATCTGCTTGCAATAAATGTTTTTCTTCTAAAAGTTCTACGATTTCATCCATTTTATCGTTATAGAAAGCTTCACCATTTAAAGAATCAAAACGAACTTCTAATAGATCGTAGATTTTATTGAACTCTTTCATAGATTCGTCGCGGAACCATTGCCATAATTCAATGGCTTCTTTGTCGCCTTCTTCCAAACGTTTAAACCATGAACGTGCTTCATCATTCAATTCTGGTTCTGTTTCAGCCACTTCATGGAATTGAACATACAGACGCAACAATTCATTGATTGGTTCAGAACGTACTGCTTCTTCTGAACCCCATTTTTTATAAGCCACAATCAGTTTCCCAAACTGTGTGCCCCAATCTCCTAAATGATTGATACGAATCGGGTTGTAGCCTAATTTTTCCATGATAAATCCGATGGAGTTCCCGATAACTGTAGAACGCAAATGCCCCATTGAAATCGGCTTTGCAATATTAGGAGAAGACATATCGATTGGTACGTTTCCGTTATTTCCGATGGAGCTGTCGCCATAATGTTCTTTTTCTTTCACGACAGAAGCCAAAACTTCTTTACTGATCATCGCTTTATTCATAAAGAAGTTTAAGTAAGGACCAACCACTTCGATTTTTTCAAAGTTTGTTGAATCGATTTTTTCTGCTAGGTCAGCTGCAATTTGTTGAGGGGCTTTTCGATAGATTTTCGCTAATGAAAAGGCAGGAAAGGCTACATCCCCATGGTCTGCAGATTTTGGATTTTCTAATAGTTTTTCTACTTGTTCCATTGTAAGATCGTCTTTGACAACGTCATAGATCGCTTTTGATACAATATCTTTGTTATTCATTTACATTCCTCCTATAAATACTTTTGTTTGCTGAAAACAAAAAAATCTCTAGTGATCATAGATAACTATGATCACTAGAGACGAGATATCCCGCGGTACCACTCCAGTTGTCCTATTTGCTAGGACCAGCTTCATCTGATATCGGTTGATAGCCGTCTGTCTTAGACAGAGTTCTCCAAGTGCGCTTCATTGTATCCTCTCGTTTGGCTTTCACCACACCCAAACTCGCTTTGATCAAGTAAATACAATTACTCTCTTGTTCAACAAACTATGAAATTATTATATTAATTGAATTATAGCAGAAAAAAAAACTGCTGGCTAGGGATTTCTTATAAAAAAATGTCCAGAAGGTCTAAAGGAGAAGAAATACCAACTGGACACTTTTTAACATAGTTCATCTCCTAAGAAAAAGAATTCTTAGTTATCCGCTACGATGATCGTTCCTTCTTCAGATGCGAGAAGGTTCTCGATATTTTCTAAAGAAGTAATAATCGCTTTAGCTTTTGGTTTTGCCTCAACAAAGGCAATTGCCGCTTCGACTTTTGGCAGCATACTTCCTGGTGCAAATTGATTTTCATCAATGTATTGCTTCATTTCTGAAACTGAAACAGTTTCTAGTTTCTTTTGATCTGGTTTTTGATAATTTACATAAACATTATCTACTCCAGTTAAAACGATCAATAGATCTGCATCGATAATTTCCGCTAATTTTTCAGAAGCAAAATCTTTATCGATAACCGCTTCTCTACCTTCTAAACCAGTTGCCGTTTCCACAACAGGAATTCCACCACCACCAACAGAGACTGTAATCACGCCTTGTTCTACTAGCGTTTCAATCACTCGTGCTTCTTTAATTGAAATTGGTTTAGGAGAAGCCACTACTTTACGCCAGCCACGACCAGCATCTTCTTTAAAGGTTACTGTTGAATCAGCTTTCATTTGTTCATTGGCTTCTTCTTCGGTATAGAATGGTCCTACTGGTTTGCTTGGTTTTTTAAATGATGGATCGTTTTCATCAACGATGACTTGCGTAACAAGTGAAACCACATCTTTATCGATGCCTTTTTCTTTCAATACTTCACCCATTGCATTTTGTAACCAATACCCAATTGATCCTTCTGTCATTGCAACACAAGTATCTAAAGGCATCGCTGGTGTCTTTTCTGAGTCAGCTGCTTGTTGTTGGATCAGCAAATTCCCTACTTGTGGTCCATTCCCGTGAGAAATGATCAACTCATCCCCTTGTTCAATGAATTTTACTAAGTATTTTGCTGTTTCCATCAATGCCTCTTGTTGTGCTTTTGCACTTGCATCTGTTGATAAAATCGCATTACCACCTAATGCGACAACTACTTTACGATTTGCCATATTTGTCTTCCTTTCTCCAGAGAGTTCTGAATTTTCTCAATGACAAAACAAGCCAGCCCATGATGAGGTCCATTAAAGCTGACTCGTTTTGTTCTTGAGATGAATGTGATTAACCGTTACACACGAGGAATAAACAAGTTACCAAGTGTTGCTGCCATGATCGCTTTGATTGAGTGCATGCGGTTTTCTGCTTGGTCGAATTGACGTGCATATTTACTGCGGAAGACTTCATCAGTAACTTCCATCTCAGTAATGCCGAAGCGTTCTTTCATTTGTTCACCATAGATTGTGTTTGTATCATGGAACGCTGGTAAGCAATGTAAGAAAATCAAACGGTCAGTATTGTGCGTTTTTTCGATCATTTCCATGTTGATTTGGTAAGGTTTCAACAATTTGATTCGTTCTTCAAATTTATCTTCTTCACCCATTGATACCCAAACATCTGAATAAAGTACGTCAGCACCGTCAACACCTTTATCCACGTCATCAGTGATCATTAATTGTGAACCAGATTTAGCAGCAAATTCTTCTGCCATTTTGACGATTTCTTCTTCTGGTTGTAATTCTTTTGGTGCTACGATACGCATGTTTGCACCTAAAATAGCCCCAGTCACAAGTAAAGAGTTCGCCATGTTGTTACGTCCGTCACCACAATACGCCACTGTGATTCCTTCAACTGTTCCAAAGTTTTCTTGGATTGTTAAGAAATCTGCGATCATTTGTGTTGGATGCCATTCGTCTGTTAAGCCATTCCATACTGGAACACCAGAAAATTCTGCTAGTTCTTCCACCATTTTTTGGCTAAAGCCGCGGAACTCAATTCCGTCAAACATTCGACCTAATACTTTAGCTGTATCTTCTGTTGATTCTTTTTTACCTAATTGGATATCATTGGCACCTAGATATTCAGGATGCGCACCTAAATCGATTGCTGCAGTTGTAAAAGCTGCACGTGTACGAGTAGACGTTTTTTCAAATAAAAGTGCAATGTTTTTACCTTCTAAGTAGTGATGTGGAATGCCACGTTTTTTCAAATCTTTTAAGTGCTCAGAAAAATCGATTAGATATTGCAATTCTTCTTTTGTAAAATCTTTTTCTGCTAATAAACTTCTTCCTTGAAATACTGACTCTTTCATAACTAAAATTCTCCTTTAGGTTGTTTGTTTTTGTTTTAAAGAGGAAATCTAGTGGCAGCTGACAGTTAGACTGCCACTAGCATTCATATTATTTTAAATCTTCACGTACTAATGGTTGGCTCATGCAGCGTGGACCACCACGACCGCGTGACAACTCACTTGAATTGATTTCCAATACTTTGATGCCATAGCTACGTAATAATTCATTGGATACATAGTTACGGTTGTACGTTACGACAACACCTGGTGCGATTGCCAGGGTGTTAGAACCATCATTCCATTGTTCACGAGGAGCAACGATCGCATCACCATTACCAGTTGGGATCAAGACTAAATCATCCAAACCTAACGCAGCTTTTAATGACGCTTGTAAGTCATCTGAATGAGCGATCTTGATATCATCGCCTGCTTGTTCGATCGTAAAGACATCCATTTTTCCTTCTTTACTTTGGATTGCTGGATGGATCGTGAATTTATCATGGTCAACCATGGTAAACACAGTATCTAAATGCATCATTGCTCGATTGTTAGGAATCTTGATTGCTAGGACTTTTTCAAAGCCTGCATGTTTAGCAAATAAATTACGTGCTAATTTTTCGATTGCTTTAGCGCTTGTTCGTTGTGAGATACCTACAGCGACGACTTTGTCACTTAGGATTAATTCATCTCCACCTTCGATGTGATCAGGGTTTTCACGATCTAACCATACTTCAACCCCTTTGTTCGCAAAACGTGGGTGATGTTTCAAGATGTATTCAGTAAACATTGATTCACGACGACGTGCTTCAAATGTCATCATGTTAACAGTCATCCCATTTCCCATTGATGCGGAAGGATCACGTGTAAAGTAAAGGTTTGGCATTGGGTCCATATAGAATGGATAGTCGTCATCTGAAGAAAGATCATACAGACTGTTTGAACGAACTGAAATATCTTTCGTGCGGACACCCGCCATAATTTTATCTACCATTTCTTGGGTTTCCATTGATAGAAGGAACTCATGAAGACCATCTCTTACAGCAGAAGATGCAATGTGGGATTCGTCTAACATTTTATTTAAAAATTGTTCTTTGACATTGCCGGCATCAATTGCTTCTGCAGCTAATTTTTCTAGATATAAAGTTTCGACGCCTTCATCTTGCAATGTCTTTGCAAAATAGTCATGCTCTTCTTGTGCGATTGGCAGATATGGAATATCATCAAACAACAGACGGTCCATAATATCTGGTGTTAAATTTTCCACTTCTTGTCCAGGTCGTTTCAATAAAACTGTCTTTAACTTCCCTATCTCAGAGAAAACGTGAATAGGTTTATCCATGTTGTGTTGCCTCCTTCGTTTTGATTACATACATAGAATACCGCCTTTTTGTAACCACTTTCATAATTTCTTCTCATCTAAAACGAGAGCAATTTCACATTATTAGAAGACAATTAAATAAATAAAAGTTTTTACATTTTTTATTAACTTTTATCACTTTTTTTATACTGAAAACTCTCTCAAAAAAATATTTATTCATTAAAAAATTATTTTTGAATATTTTCTTTTTCGATATTTCACAAGGTTGATAGCGCTTGCTTTATGTAATAATTGTGTTTTTTATACAAAAATACCAATCATTAAAAAGAATTATGCAATCTATCCGTATAAATTATTCATAATAACAAAAAAGACTGATCACAAAGAATAAAATTGCTTTTTTAACCATGATTTTTCTTCTAGGTTAAAACTTTACATTTAAGCCAAAACCAGTCACAATATAGTATGTAGCTGAAAGTAAGGAGTGGGAGTTTTATGCGTATAAATAGAATTGATTATCATTTTTCAAAGTTACGCTATCAACCTGATTTTGAAAACTTTACTGACGAGGAATTTGAGCTCATTAAAGAGCATACGATCCTTCGTTCTTATAAAAAAGGACAAATTTTATTTGATGAAGGAGATGAACGACAACGTCTCTACATTTTAACATCAGGATTGGTTCGTCTAGAACGATATGATGAAAGTGCTACTTATTATTATTATGATTATGTCAATCCAAATAACCTTTTCCCAATGTCTGGTATTTTTGAAGAAGGAATTTATTCATACACTGCTCAAGCAATGACAGACATCGAAACTTTCTCTTTCCCAGTATCTTGTTATGAAAAAATTGCGAAAAACAATCCAAAACAATTACTCTATATGATCCATAAAATCTCAAAAGTAGTAGCGATGCACGAACTGCGGATACAGATCGGTTTAACTTCTAGCGCTTTTGATCGAGTGAAACAAAACTTATTCATTTTAAAAGAAGAGCTTGGCATACCAACCACAGATGGCCATGTCGAAATTCCATACCCTATCACACTAAAAGAATTAGCGGTTAATAGTGGGACAACGAGAGAGACTGCTGGACAAGTAATCAAACAGTTAAAAGATTCTGGTTTATTAGATTACCAAAAGAAACGGTTTACTTTTTGTAAAACTGCTGTGACGCCTGCTTTAAGAGAATAAAAAAACATACTAAGATGAGGCTGCCCTTATCTTAGTATGTTTTATTTTTTGTCTAAGCCTGATTTATTTGTAAAGGAGACAAAGAGATCTTTTCATCCTTGTTTGCGGTGCTGATGCCAAAATAGGAGGTGTCTAGGAATCATTATCGCTATTAGTGGTTTCAAGACATACAGATAATGAACTTTAGCAACCTGTAATTCTTTGAAATTACGATATTTCAACCGACTTTCCCCAAGGCGATTTTTCCAGGAAATTTTTTTATAATACTCTTTATCTTGATAGTAATAAACTAAGTTTTCTTGTAAATTATAACCTTTGTGTCCCTTCGCATATAACCGCATATATAGGTCATAATCTTGTCCTCTAACAGTATCTTTTGAAACTCGATAACCCGCTACAGATTCTAAGATGTGTTTTCTAAACATAGCCGATGGATTGATGAACGGACTCGTTTTCAAGAGATCTTTTATTTCAGGTCGTTCTTTGACCACCCGTTCACCATAGACACCCTCTTGGTCCCATAAATAGGCATTACTGCCAACAAAACCAAATTCTGGATGAGCCTCTAAAAACGCTACTTGCTTTGCCATACGTTCCACGTGACAATAATCATCGTCATCTAGTTGCATAATGTAGTTCCCCCGTGCATGTTTGATTGCCTGGTTGCGAGTATAAGCACTTTTAGAATTTCTAGCGTTTTGATAGATTCTGATACGTTGATCTTGTTTTTTTAATTTCGTTAAAAGTTCCCAAGTATGATCTGTTGATCGATCATCGACAATAATGATTTCAAAATCTTGATAGCTTTGTCTTAGTACAGAATTGACTGCTCGCTCAATCGATTTTTCTGCATTGAAAGTGGGAATAATCACACTAATCATTTGACTGCTCCTTTTTTCCATTTACTAGAGATCCCTGTTCTTTCACAACGAGTAAACCTACTAAGATCCATAGTAATCGTGAATTTTGTAAAGAAATACTAAAAGAAAAAATAATATTCGCTAATATTAAGAGACACAGCAACCATTTTTTCAGCAATAATTTTCTGACAAACTGACCAAATACCAACAACATTCCCATCATTGCTGGGACTATTCCCCATTCAACAGCTATTTGTAAAAAAGTATTATGAGCAATCGTCGGGCTTCCACTAACTGATAAAGCAACTGAAGAGTAGTCAACGAAACCGATACCCATGAAATGAGTCCGCGTTAACAAAAGTTGTGCTGTTTTCCAAGCTTCTGTTCTACCGGAACCTCCAGCAACGATTGCGCCATAAAAATTAGTGAAGACTCCCTCAAATCGGACAAATTGCGGAATGGAAAGAAAACGTGCAATTAAATTACTTACATAATCAGCAAAAAGAAAATGCGTACCGATAATCAATACACTCGCTGTCATGATTGTCATTACAAGATGTTTGACGTTGATATTTTTCCTAAATAATTTTTGAATTAGAAATAACAAATTGATTACTAAAAACGCTACAACGCCTGTTTTGGAAGCAGATAACAAAATACAGAATGTATAACCCATGAATGCAATCAGGTTCTTCCACTTACCTTTAAATGGTCTTAAGTACCAGATACAGTAGCCACATGTTTGAAGATAAGCAAAATAGTTAGGATCATTCATGAATCCTTTCAAACGTAGATCACCGAACAAAACAAATGATTTCAAACTTGCTGGAGCTACTAGAAAAATGAACATACTAAGACAGCCAAAAAAAAGTGTTCCGACTTTTACCCCAGATAAAAAATCTTTTTTCAACTCTGGATTTATATGAAGGATCGAGATCGTTAGAATCAAATAAAGGAGATTGACGAAAAATTTTTGTCCCGTCATGATGACTGAAAAAAGCGAAACAGAAGTATCCACCCATGAACTTAACAATATCGTGGACAATAACCGCCAACAAATAACCCCAATAAAAAATAGTACTAATTGTTTACTGAACACCACTTTTTTCATTAGTAGAAGGTAGCCAACTAATAGCACCATAAATACATCACTTATTGACATATTGATCCCGAAAAAAACACGCGAAATACAGAGTGTAAATCCCAATAGGTAAAATAACCTTCCTAAAATTTTTTGGTTGCTTTTCGTTAATTCATCAATTGATGAGTACCCATTTGCTTCAATTGTTTTCATTTTCTATCTCCCCGTGTGCCTTTAACAGCAAAAATTCACTGATTGATTTATTTTTCCAATCATCATTTCTATCTTTCCTTCATTCATTAGAAGCATTTGCAAACGCTATAACTTTCTTGGCTGCTTCGCTTTCATCTTCTGGTAACTGTTCAATTAGCTGGGTGACTTCTTTTAAAGAAAAGCCTTTAATGTCCCCAACAAAAATCTTCTCAAAAATTTGCGTTTCTTTCTTTTCTTTTTCTAATAGCAATTCTTCATATAATTTTTCCCCAGGACGTATCCCTGTTTCAACAATCTCGATATCTTCTTCTGTATAACCACTCAAATGGATCATATTCTTAGCTAGATCCACGATCTTGATTGGCTTATCCATATCCAAAACAAAAATTTCTCCTCCCTTAGCCAATGCACCTGATTGAATAACTAATCTGCTCGCTTCAGGGATCGTCATGAAGTAGCGGGTCATCCGAAAATCGGTGACAATGATCGGTCCCCCTCTTAAAATCTGTTCTTTAAACAGTGGAATAACACTACCTCTAGACCCAAGTACATTCCCGAAACGGACAGCCGAAAACTTGGTCTCACCAGATTGGTTCAGACTTGTGATTAACATTTCTGCGATTCTTTTTGTTGCTCCCATCACATTTGGCGGGCGATTTGCTTTATCAGAAGAAATCATCACAAAGTTCTTAACATGATTTTTTTTAGCTGCTTCCGCCACATTTTTTGTTCCGTTAATATTATTCTTAATTGCTTCTGTGGGATTATATTCCATCAGCGGAACGTGTTTATGTGCGGCTGCATGATAAACAATCGTGGGATGGTATTTTTCCATCAAATAAAAGATGCGTTCTCTATCTTGAATATCAGCAATGATTGGTAGAATCTCTACTTTCCTCTGAGGATCTAATGTAGTTAGTTCTCGATGAATCGAATAAATCGAATTTTCTCCATGTCCAAGTAAAATCAACTTTGCTGGTTCAAATGCCAAAACTTGCCGACAAATCTCTGAACCAATCGAGCCCCCAGCCCCAGTTACTAAAATCGTTTGTCCTTCTAATTGATGGCTGATACTTTCTAGGTCAAGGGAAACTTCCTCTCTTCCTAATAGATCGATCACATCTACTTCTTTTAATTGCGAAACATTGATTTTTCCGGTAGCTACTTCTTCAAAAGAGGGAACCATATTTACCTTGATATTCTTATTTTCAATGGATTGAACAAGCTGTTGGATCTTCTTTTTTGGTAACGAAGGAATCGCTATCGTAACCATATTGATACGGAATGTCTGGATCAATTGATTTATTTCACGGGTATTTACCAGTACTTTTTTACCTAAAAGATAAGTTCCCCATTTGTTACAATCATCATCGACAAAGCCCACAACTTCAATATTATTCACAATTTGAGAACCTAAAAAACTTTGATACAGTAATTGTCCACCCTCTCCAGCACCAATGATCAAGATTCGTACTTTTTTTTCATTCGAACGACCATTTTTATTTTTCAATTCAACCCAGACCCGCCAGCCTAACCGACTACTAGCAATCAATAAAAGTGCCATTATGTAAGAAAAAACAACTAATCGCAAACTAATCTGGTACATGAGCTCCTGGTTAAACAAGTAAAACAAAGGAAAAATTGAAAATAACATAAAAGTGAGTGCCGCAAAGATCCCTAACAACTCATTAAGATTCGTATAACGATTGATTCTTGTAAATACTTTAAAGATCCCACCATAGAACAGATAACAAACAACTGATGAAATGAGTGTTATTGCCAAATAATCTCTATTGATGATAACAAATGGAACCATAAATATAAAACTGATGTAATTAGCAAGTATGATCAGAAAACTATCGAGTAGCACCAAACTAATCGCTTTGATTTTTCTAGTTGGTTTAATCAATAAATCACCTTCTTTAGTACTTGATATGCACGATCTTGATCAACATTTTCTTTCAATCATTTTAACACACCATCTACTACCTCAATAATAGTAGTTGATATCTTTCGACTTCTTTACTCCATTATAGACAATCCCTAAGATATTTGCCTGAGCGATCGTCAATAGTTCCTTTGCTTTGAACAATTCTTGCTTTAGCGTTTTTCGTTCTCTCACGACAATGATTGTACCATCTGTTTTTGAAGCTAGTATCTGTGCATCCGTCACAGGCACAACAGGCGGTAAATCAAAAATGATCAAATCAAAATTTACGCTTAATTCATCAATGATTTCATTCATTCGGCTTGACTCGAGTAATTCAGAAGGATTGGGAGGTTTTGGTCCACTAGTCATTGTCCACAAATGTGCAATATTTGTTTCATGAATGAATACGAAAGCTGATTCATTTCTTTTTTTTAACAGGTTAGTTAGTCCGTCACTGTTCGAGGTTGAACGAAATGTACTTTCTACACTTGGCTTTCTTAAATCTGCATCAATTAGGAGTGTTTTCTTCCCGCTATTTGCAAAAACAATCGCTAGATTCGCTGAAACAGTTGACTTCCCTTCCTCTGGACCTGCTGAAGTAACGACGATTGTCTTTATATCCTGATCAAATGAGCTAAATTGGATATTTGATCGAACCGTTCGATACTGTTCAGAGATCATGGACGATTGTTTACTAGCACTAATCAGAGGAACACCCTTTTTTTTCATATTATTTTTCACGTATTAGTCTCCTCATCTATTTTCGTGTGAACCGATTTTCTCTGCTTAGATGTGTACGCGCTCGTTGTCTATGTGTATGAGTGCCTTGTCGAGAGTAAGTTGTGAGTTGAATCGATTGCCCACTTTCAATTTCCTTATTACTCATTTCACTAATTATCCCTAAGACTGGATACCCCATCGTTGCGAGAAAATGCTCATCCTTTACTGTTTTATCCAATATTTCTAACAAGACAGCCATCCCGATCCCTAGAAGTAAACCTAAAAATGCACCAAGAAAAAGATTCAACCGTTTATTGGGTGAAACCGGTAGCTGATTTGCTTGCGCAATTGATGTGATCGTTACTTTATTTACGTCTAAAACTTCTTTTACTTTTTCTTCAAAAGTATAAGCAAGAACATTTGCTATATTCGCAGCTTTTTCAGCTTCATCTGACATCACCTTGATATGGAACATTTGTGAATCTGAAGATTGAATAATCTGAATATTCTTTCTCAATTGATCTTTCGTTAAGTAATAAGCAAATTTATTTTCTAAGTATTCGGTTGCTTCATTAAGTACGATATCTCCTAAAATCATGTCTTTATATGTATTAATCAAGAGTACATTTGCATGTACTTCTGATTGTAAATTATGGTTGACGATTTCGTTTTTCGATTGAACGATCAATTCAGCCGATGAACTGTATGTTGGTGTAATAACAAAATAAGTTATTCCAGTCGCAACGGCGAAACCGCCGATCAATGTACAAATAATCAACAGTATCCGCTTTTTTAACCAGCTTAGAATCTCATTCAAATTAATAACCGCTTCCATCTTTTCGCCCCTTTCTATTCTATTTTTCACGTCGAACTATTTTCTTTCTGAAAAACTCACTTACACCAAATAGGAACAAGCTCAACAGGATACTGAAAAGACCAAATTTCATAAACATAAAGAGAAAATTTTTCAAATAAGTCGTTAAAAATAAGTATAGAGCTTCAGAATGAATACCCAATCGTTCAATCAATCGAGTTACATACAAATAGGTCGGTAAAGCCCCTACCATTAATCCAGCTCCACCGATCACATAAGCAAGGTAACGGATAATTAAATGAAAGAAGGGTTTGTTAAGCGAAATGATTGCGGAAAATAAGATTCCAAAAAAAGCGACTGCAAAAATGAGCAACAGGTTAAGGGTGGATGTATAAGCCATTATTTTTTTGCCGTATAACGCAAAATAAGGGATTTCGATATCACGCCGAACTGTTTCAATACTCACTTTTTTTAGTTTATTTACTGTGGTTTCAAATTCTGCATTTCTTGGGTAATTCTTTTCTTTTCCATAACTTTCTAATTGGCTTTGGACTGTCTCTTCTATTTGCTTCTCCCCTTCTAATTGAAAGGTTGAGCCAGCATAGATACTATGAATATATTGTTTGATATTATCATTTACTAAGCTTTCTGAAACTGTCTGATTCAACCATTTTTGGGAGATATTGGCACCTCTTCCTACATCAGCAATTGTGTGATTGATCTCTTTAGTGATCGTTTCCCCATAATGTGAGGATTCCACTGCACGGATCATAAAATTTTGATTGAATAAAGTAATCTTAAGAATGCCCAAGACAAAAATTGCAAATAAACTAAGCGAACAGATAAAAGCAAGAATCATTTTTGGCACTTTTCGCCATTGTTTTCTTTTTTTCATAACTATTTTTACCAAATGTAAGAAAAGACCATAAAATTTCACAAACTCATTGCAGCTTAAATTGCCCCACTTCGAAATTTTTTATCCACTAACTTCATTTTTAGTGAGCCAAACAAGCGATTATTCGATTGATCATTTGATTCTTTTTTGGTAAATCCACCTCTTTTCAAAGCGTTTTGCTTAACACATGAGTAGCGCAATTTTTCAATTCATTATTTATCTGGTTGGATCATTGGCCCCTTAATGAGATCGCCTAGAATAAATAATCTTTGATCCGTCATTCCAATACTATCGACTGGATAACAAGTATACAAAATCAGTTTTCCTTGCTGTTTTTGAACTAGAAGTTGACTAATCAATTTCGCATTTTTATCTAAAATCTTTGTTTCGTATACTTGGTAAACATACTCACCATAACTAGTGGAAATGTTAATCTTATCCGTAATTTTGACAGCACTTAATTTTCCAAATTCACTACTATTATGCCCACCAATCAATGTAGTCCCATGTTCACCTGGATACACAGACCCCATGTATTGTCCAGCACCCTCTCGTAAAATATCATCTGAGTCTCCATAATATAAGGGCACATTCAAATTTACAGAAGCAACATCAACCTGTCCATATTGATACCCGCTTCTTGGATAATCGATTTTACTGGAGGGAATGTTCTCTCCTTCCAACTCAATTGTTTTCCGTTTTTCTTCTAACTCACTAGTTGACATACCTTTAGCTGATGGTTGTGTCTTTTTTTCATATTTTGGAATATCCGAAAGCAGAAACAATCGTAAGGAAGAAGTCGTAAACTGAATGACAGGTCGCCCAATAATATACATTAGCGAATAACCCATGATCAAAAAAAAGATAGGGGTAAAAATCATTCCGCCTATTCTTTTTAATTTTTTCTTTTTTTTATGCAAGTTTGACTTTCTTTCCTACGATGAATGCACCTGTCGCAGTCATCATTAAACATCCAATTGCAAGAATGCTTGAGATAGGGAATTTTCCCGTTTGTTTAATCGGTTGTTTCGAGTTGAACACTGCTGAAATCGAGCCATCAGAGTTTTGTGCGCCTAGCTCAACATACCCTTTATTCCAACTTAAAACGACTAATCCTAAAGCATCCGCTGTTGATGAAATCAATTGCTGAATTTCCAAAATTGTTTCCCTAGGGATAATTTTTATTAAATCATTTATCGTATGAACCGATGACAAATCAATGTCTAAATTAGTCAGTTTTTGCTTCACATTTTGGATATTTTTTACTGCTGTATCCACTTGTGACTTGGATAAATCATTTTGTTTTAAATAATTTTCAGTTTGTGTAATATATGTTTGAGGCATTTGAAATTCTTTGCCTTGAATTAAAATAGGTTGAGTCAATTCTTGGATGATCATTTGCTCATCTTGCGAAATCGCCCCGGCAGCATCAACATAAGACGTAAAAAAGAAACTACATAAAATTAAAACCATACTCTGTAACACATATTTCATCTTCTAACTCTCCTTTTCCTATCAAAATAATTAAACAACCATTAAAAAATAACACATAAAAGCATTTCTACCATCCATATTAGCATATGTTATTTCTTAAGACAATTAAATAAATGCCTTCAAAACAAATAACCATCGTAATAAAATCACTACTCGCAAAATAACAATTACTATTTAAAAATAGTTATTATAATAAGTGTTTTTGCTGAGAACATATTATTTACGTCATTTGTATTCTTAATCTCTAATCCGTATTATCGCGAGATCTCTTATTAATATAACGATTTGAACAATAGAACAAAAATTTCCAAATTTAGAAATTTTAAGTCAAAAAAAGCTTGGAACAAATAAAAGATTGTCCCAAGCTCTTTGATAGATGTAAAAACAAAAATGATATTCTAACTTTCATATTTCATTAATCAATCGATTTCACTTACTACAAAGTAAGTTTTTCTCCACCGCTCTTGCCATGTATACGAAAATGAGGTGAATTTTACTCATTTCCTCCTTGATTCAATACCACACTAGGTTTCGCATTTAAACGAAGATCAGCGAAATTGGCTTGTTTCAATTCTACATGCGCAGCTGCTCCAATCATTGCTGCATTATCACCACAAAGTTTTAATGGAGGGATCAGCAGTTCAATTTCTGGATGTTCTTTTTTCAATGCCTCTTCGAGCGTTTCACGCAATCCTTGATTGGCTGCAACTCCACCTGCTACAATCAATTGTTTGACTGGGTATTCGTTACAAGCACGAAGAGTTTTATTGACTAAAACGTCCACAACGCTCGCTTGAAAACTAGCAGCTAAATTATTTGTATCAAGAGTTTCTCCACGTTGTTGGGCATTGTGTACTAAATTGATAAAGGCGCTTTTTAAACCACTAAAGCTAAAATCATAATTACTTTCATGAATCATGGCTCTTGGAAAATGGTAGGTATCTTCACCACGATGCGCTAACTGATCGATTTCTTTTCCGCTTGGATAACTCAAACCTAAGACACGACCAACTTTGTCATAAGCTTCTCCAGCGGCATCGTCTCTCGTTTCACCGATGATTTGATAGTTCCCGTCTTCCTTCATATAGACCAACTCTGTATGTCCACCACTGACAAGCAATGCTAGTAGCGGAAATTCAAAAGGCTTTTGAAAGCGTGCAGCGTAAATATGACCTGCCATATGGTTCACAGGTATCAAAGGCAAATTGTTCGCCCAAGCAAAAGCTTTAGCGGCAGAAATCCCAATCAGTAACGAACCAACTAAACCAGGACCATAAGTAACCGCTACAGCACTCAGTTGTTCAACAGAAGTGCCAGCCTCCGCCAAAGCGTCTTCGATACATAAGGTGATTTGCTCTACATGATGGCGACTTGCTACCTCTGGAACAACACCGCCAAATCTTTTATGGCTGTTAATCTGTGAAGCAATGACATTGGCTAAAATCTCATCACCATTTTTCACAACTGCGACACTCGTTTCATCGCAACTTGATTCAATTGCCAGAATCAATTCTTCTTTCATTTCATCGTCTCCGTTTTTAACTTTGTACTCATAATGATCGCATCTTCTACTGGATCATGATAATAAGATTTTCGTTTCCCTAGTTCTCTAAATTTCTCTGATTGGTAAAGATGACGAGCTGCTAGGTTAGACGTTCGTACTTCTAAATAAACATTATATGTTCCTGCTTGTTTTTCTCGGTCTAATAAAAAGCGTAATAACTGACGTGCATACCCTTTTTTTTGCAGTTTTTTTGCCACAGCAATATTCGTGATCTCCGTTTCATCGATAACTTTCGAATAGCCAATGAATCCTTGGAGTAGCGAATTTTCCACCAATAAGTAATATTGCGTATGTGGTTGTTGGATATCCATTAAAAATTGGTCTTTGGTCCAAGGAGAACCATGTTCATATGCTTCCTCACAGAGCGCCCATAAACAAGACGCTAACTGTTCATCTTCAAAGTCACTCTTAGTATAAATCAATTGTACCTCTCATTTTTCTAAATATTTGATCATTTCTAATCCATCTTCATTTGTTTGGGTATAATACCCTTTTTTTACTTTGTTCGATTGAAATCCTAATTTCCGATAGAGTCTTTGGGCATCTTGATTACTCATTCTCACCTCTAAAGAGAGTGTGTCACAGCGATTCATTATAGCAAATTTTTCAATTTCGTCAATTAACAATGTACCGATATTTCTTCGTTGGTACACAGGAATAACCGCAATATTTGTAATATGGCAATCCAAGCCAAAAATTCTCGCACCTATAAATCCAATTAACTGTTCACCGTCTAGTATTCCTAAATATAAATTTTGAAAAGGTGAATTTAATTCAGAAAGGAAGGCACTTTTTGTCCATGGTAATTCGCCATTGTATACCTGGCGTTCAATCGATAATAAATCTTTGATATCTCGAGGTATCAGCTCTTTTATTCGATAGCTTTTCCCTTGATTTTCAATTATCTTAGTAGCAAATTCTTTTTTTTCATAGAATAAACTTCTAGCATATGCTTTAAATTTTTTCAACATATCTTTCGTCTCCAGGAGTGTGGGTTTCCAACCACTTTTCCTCTGCTTCTACTTTTTTCAAATAACGTGGTACAAAATTGGTTAAATCTCTTACTGGTTCACGATTGGCCCCTAATGTTGCAATCGTACAGCCATTAGGAAGATCCCATTCAAGCACCTTATTTATTTCTGCTTCATGTAATACTTCCTTTATTTCATTCGTAAATTTTTGCGTATCTGTTCCGACAAATAAGATAGGTTCATCGAACTGAGACAGTTGCTTAAGCAGTTCTTCAATTGAAATATGTACATCTTCAAGAACTGTTTCTAATTTTCCATTTTGTCTTCGGTACACACCAGCATAAACATTTTTTCTTCTTGCATCAAATAAAGGCACGATCAATCCATTTACGTTCCGGCAATTAGCAGCAATTGCTTGTAAACTTGAAATCCCCACAAGTTCTTTACCCAATGTATATGCAAGTGTTTTTGCAGTAGTTACACCGATTCTTAGACCGGTGTATGAACCTGGTCCATCGGAAACAGCAATTCGATCGATAGCGGTTGGTGCTAATCCGAGTGCTGAGAATAATTGATCGATAGCCGGCATCAAACTAACGCTATGATTTTTCTGTTTATTGATTTGGATTTGCCCTAAGACAATATCATCTTCAATCACGCCGATCGCTAAAGTTTGATTAGCGGTGTCTATCCCTAATGTAATCATTTTGATGCATCCTTTCTACTAACTTCTATCGTTTTATATTGTAGCATACTTCTTGCTAAGAAAAAGACAATTCATTTCAGAAAAAAAGAAAAAAAGTTGCAATCATTCGCAACTTTCTCTTGATTTGTTCTTTAGTTTTTTGTAGATTCACGCAAGATAAGATCCGTTTCTACAATGATTTTTCTCGAAACAGGTGCTTTTTCATTCATCATTTGTAACACGGTCTCTACCGCCAGTTCCCCCATCCATTCCGTGTGAACTTTGACTGTCGAAAGAGCTGGGGAAACATATTTTGCTACACTAATGTCATTGAATCCGATCAATGAGATATCCTCAGGTACTTTCAGACCTTTTTCGTTAATTGCCTTCAATGCACCGATCGCTAGTGTGTCATTTGCTGCAAACAGCGCCTCAAACGAATACTGTCCACTATCTAAGTATTCTTTGACTTTCCGATAGCCAGATTCAACTGAAAAATCTGCTTCAATGATCGTTGTAGTCAATCCTTTACCAGCCATGATTTGTTGGTAGGCGGCAATCCTTGGGTCATCAATCCGTTGATGTCCTTTTTTGGTGTATTCCCTACCAGCAAGCATTGCAATCGCTTTTTTATCCTGGTTAAAAAAATAATCAATCACTTTTTGGATACTTGTTTGAAAATCAACGATTAATGAATTAATGTTATAGGGTGTTCCATCAAAATCAACTAATAACAGATTGCTTTGTGTCTGCTTCAATTCAATCAACTGCTGCTCATCAAATTTTCCCAGAGCAATCGTTCCATTTGTCGGTCTATCACTGATAGCGTCCCACGTTTCCTTTAGCAAAGTCACATTTGATTCCTCTGCCTTTTTCTCTATTCCCAAACGAATAGCAAGATAATAGAGATCCTCTAATTCTTCTTGATCATTGTACCATTGGATCAAACGCAACGACTTTTGATTCAACGATGTGTTTCTATGATGCTTCGTGTAATTCAGCTCTTCAGCAGCCTCAAAAATTTTTCTTTTCGTTGCTAGGCTAACTGATAACTCCTGATCATCATTTAAGACTCTTGACACAGTAGCAGGAGAAACCCCTGCCAACTTTGCAATATCTTTAATCGTTGCCACTTGTTTCTCCTCCTATCTATTCCACTCGGGCATTCTTCTTAAAGCGTTGCAGTAAAGCGTTGGAAAGCTTCTTGACCTTTTGTATCGCGTTTGAAGACCCCTGAATCTTCCAACACACGAGCAAAAACTTTACCAATAGCTTGCTGAACGATCTCTGTTACTGTTTCAGTTGTCACATTTGGATGGTCGGCTTTCAAGCCCTTCGCCCATTCCATGTGATACTCAGCTATCTTATTTTCTTGTCCAAGCAAATACTTTTCTACTTCTGCCATTTCTGATTTTAAACGAGGTGGTAAAACAGCTAATCCCATGACTTCGATCAAACCGATATTTTCTTTTTTAATATGCTGAATATCTCGGTGAGGATGGAAAATCCCTTCTGGATGTTCGTCAGAGACATTGTTATCTCGTAACACTAAATCGAGTTCAAAATAATTTTCGCGTTTTCTAGCAATTGGTGTAATCGTATGATGGGGCGTACCATCTTTAGAAAATGCCGTCACTGCTACCGCGGGATCTGAATATTGTTGCCATTTTTCTAAAATACTATTAGCAGCTTCCACTAGGATTTCTTTCCCCGTCGCTTGCAGACGAATGACAGACATTGGCCATTTGACAACACCTGCGATTACTTGAGGATAATCCGATAATTTGATTAATCGTTCGATTGGAGCTTTAGCCATTGGAAATTCATGGCGCCCTGCTTGGTAATGATCATGTGACAGAATCGATCCTCCAACAATTGGCAGATCTGCATTTGAACCAACAAAGTAGTGTGGTAAAACCTCTGTGATTTTTAATAAACGTGAAAATGTTTCTTTCGTAAGCTTCATAGGACGATGCTCTTCTGACAAGATGATCGAATGTTCATTATAATAAGCATATGGAGAATACTGAAATCCCCAACTTTCCCCATCAAGATTCATTCTGATGATTCGATGATTGGTGCGAGCTGGATAATTTAAACGTCCTTTATAGCCTTCATTGTTCATACAAAGCATACACTCAGGATAATCAACTTTTTTGGCATGTTTTTCGGCAGCAATTTGCTTAGGATCTTTTTCAGGTTTGGATAAGTTGATCGTAATCTCTAATTCGCCATATTCTGAAGGATACGTATACCTGATATTTTTCGCAATCGCTCTGGTTTTGATATAATCATTTCTTTTACTCAATTGATAAAAGTAGTCTGTTGCTTCTTCTGGATTTGTTGCGTAATGTTGTGCAAAAAACGCATTGACTACTGATGGTGGTGGTGTTAAAAAATCCATTAATTGTGCTTCAAAGATTTCGATTTCAGCTGGTAAATCAGTAACCACTTCATTTTTTTTGGCTTGTTCGACTAACCGATCAAGTAACACCACCGATTCTTCTGAAACAGGGCGCACTTCAGTGTTTTCCAAAGCCTCTTCGCCGATCATTCCCAAAATTCGATTTTGTAAATAAATTCGATCCATTTCCATCCAGCCACCAGCTTCAATTGCTAGTGTCGTAAAATCACAAATCGTTTGACTGATTGTCATCTTCTCTCTACTCCTCATAACCATGGGGATGACTCACATGCCAATCCCAGGCTGTTTTAATGATTTCTTTTACATCTGTGTAAGCTGGTCGCCAACCTAAGATTTCTTCAGCTTTAGCACTGGAAGCGACCAACCGGCTTGGATCTCCGGCTCTACGTGGTGCCACCTTAGCTGGAATTTCTCGATTTGTTACTTCTCTAGCCGCTTCAAGCATTTCTTTGACGGAGTAGCCTTGATTGCTCCCTAGATTAAAGAAGTTACTTTCATTCCCCGCTCTTAAATATTCTAAAGCTAAGATATGGGCATCAGCCAAATCTTCCACTTGAACATAATCTCGGATGCATGTTCCATCGGGTGTATCGTAATCATCACCGTAAATCGCCAAAGAATCACGTTGACCTAGAGCTACTTGGAGAATAATAGGAACTAAATGCGTTTCTGGTGTGTGATCTTCCCCAATCGATGCATCTGCTTTTGCACCTGCTACATTGAAATAACGCAATGCTACATATCGCATGCCATAGGCTTGGTCACACCATTTCATCATTTTTTCCATCATCAATTTGCTTTCACCGTACGGATTTTTTGGATTCGTAGGAGTTGCTTCGGTAATTGGTGATTCTGTAGGTTCACCATAAGTGGCTGCTGTAGATGAAAAGACAATATTCTTCACATGATATTCATGCATCACTTCTAACAATATTTGCATACCATAGACATTGTTATTAAAATACTTCAATGGTTTCTCAACAGACTCTCCCACTAATGAACTAGCTGCAAAATGAAGGACTCCTTCGATCGTTTCTTTTTCAAAAACAGACTGTAAAAAAGATTTATCCCGAATGTCACCTTTATAAAATTGTGCTTTAGGATGAATTGCTGCTTGATGCCCCGTTAATAAATTATCCACTACTACCACTTGATAGTTTTGATTGATCAACCGATCAACAGCATGTGAACCGATATAACCTGCGCCACCCAATACCAAGATTGCCATGAAAACACTCCTTTTTTTACAAAAGCAGCAAAAAGTACGTTTTGAATCGTTTGAAACTATGACCCTTTTGTTTCTGTTGCCTTTGCTATTTATTTAGTAAATTTATAATAAAACATTTAGTAAATATTTTCAAGGGGAATTTGTAAAGGTTTCCAATAAATAGACGTCAGACTAGCCTTTTTTTTCAATTTGTTACATAATAGAAGCAACAACTAATAAACGAGGTGGATTTAATGAAAAAATTTGTATCTGGAATTTTAGTCGGTAGTCTTGCAACAGCGGCAGCTGTTGCTGGATTGGTAGCTTCAGTTAAAAAAACAGTAATCGATCCCATTGATGAAAAAGAAACAATGATCGAAGAAAATCGTAAAAAAGCGATGCGTAAACGTGTAGCTCGCTAATCTTTAAACGATTCAAGAAAATCATCCCTTTTATAACCCAAAGAATCATTATTAATTAGTAAAACACAACCGATCTTAAAAGTTAGATGAATGATCTAGCCTTTAGAGTCGGTTGTGTTTTTTGCTTCAATTGGTTGTCCTTCCAAGAATCAGCTGTGCCACTTTATCGATTTGCCTCAAATTCCAAGCATCGGTATATGGTCGTGAGACTGTAGCTGTCAACCAATCCACACCTTCGACCGGAATCCCTAAACAATATAAATTTTCTTCTAGCTCTCCCTGTTTGTTCCAGACTTGATTGGTGCTTAGTTTGATATCAATTGCACCAGTTTCATACACGCCAGTCGTGTCCTGATAAGTAAAAGGACGAATCAGCTGATGTTTTTTCAAGCTATTTAATGCTGGGTTCTTTGTTTGTGTCAAATCAGTCTGCGGGAGTCGGGCTTCAATCAAGTAGCGACTTTCAATCCGTTGTCCCTCGTTTTCTACGATAAAGAAACCGGCCTCTGTTTTGATTTCCAGCGGTGGGGAAACGATTGTGAAAATACCCGCATCAATCAGAGCGGCTAATTCTCTTGTCCGAACAACTGGCGGACCGATCGTGAGAAAAGCATTGAGCTTAGTAAACCAACCCCATAATACTTCTCTATATTCTTTGGCAGTGAAGATGCCCCATTCAATGACCAGATGGACAGGATCACGCCAATCTTTTAACGCATCAAAAGCTGAAGCAATCGCCCCAGTACAATTTCCTTTCATTGATTCATTGATTTGATAATCAATAAACCTTCGACTTTCTTTTTGAAAGTCGTGCTTCTCATGATAGATAGGCGTTTCAAAAAAATCCCACTCCCATTGATAAGGCTGTAATTCAGGAAATTGTTTTTGCCAATCACTTTGATCACGTGTTAAAAAGATTTGTTCAAATAATACTGGTGAAATAGCTAGATGTTTTTCCTCAATTAATTTCTTATAATAAAAAAGTTCGACATCTTTTTTTAGCAAGTCGAAAAACAGTTTCCCAGTTAATTGTTGATTTTGATAAAGCTTTGCTAAATTTTCTTTGGTGATCAATTTAGGAACAGCCATTGCTCCTCCCCGTTTTTCATTTTTTCCTCGAGGAAAATAGGGCAACCCTTTTCTAGACCCGCAGTATACGATCGGCTCACGTCCAGACGGCAAATATACCAATTTCTCTCCTTGTTTTTCAAACTTACCTCCTCTATTCTCGGTAAGTAAACCTACATAATCAAAAAAACTTAGACCTAATCCTCTAAGAATCACTGTGGTTTTTGGCGGAATAGTTTCTACGGAAACATCAGCTGGATTTGCTGGCGGTTGGTAGAACAATTGCTCTTTTTCAGCATAGTCATAAAATCTTTTCTCGTCTTTGGATACTTTATTTTCCCAATGTCCCGTAGTCATCACTAACTGATCTACTACTAAATGCTGTTCGTTTGTTTTCAAGTAAAAACCTGTCTTTATCTTATCAATCTCTTTCACTAAGGATCGAACGATAGTGAATGAATGCGGTGCTAATTTTTTTAATTGTTCATAAAACCACTGTTGGTACAAGCCATAAAAACATCTGGTAGCTGGTTCATTGGCACGTAAGCGCTCGGCTTCTGCCAAAAAAAATTCTTTATTCACAAACTGTTGCTTTTCGATATACTTTTTCGCCTCTGTTTGGCTCCATTGATATAAATTAGGCCCCGGTGAAATCTCTCCGCCACTTGTTAATGTTTCATCTGTAAAAAGCGTAACTTGCTGAGAGACTGAGTTCATCAATAACTCTGTTGGTTGATCGAGCCGCCAGACTCGACCACCAGGCCCATCAGGATCGAATAAACAGATCTGGATATGTTGGTTTTCCCGATTGTTTCGGATCAATCGTTCTACCATGCTTAGTCCTCTGGGGCCTGCCCCAACAATGCCAATAATCATCGATTCAGCTTCCTTTCCATCAACGCTTTTAGCACCACGGCTTGATTTTGCTGTTCATTCTTTGCACCATAAACTAAGGTCACGATTGGATAGTTTTGACAGAGTTCAGCTAGCTGCTTGACTGCCAATTGCTTTTCTTGATCTGTCATTAACTCTTCTAGGTATTTTTCTTCAAAAACAGGAAAACGTTCAGGAAGATGTCCAAAGAATTTTCTCAACTCAGTACTTGGTGCAATCTCCTTTAACCATAGATCAATCTGCGCTTTTTCCTTTGATATCCCTCTTGGCCATATTCGATCAACTAAAATTCTAAAGCCATCACCCTTTTCGCGCGCACTGTACACTCTTTTCAGTTTGATCATTTTCTCCACTTCTTTCATTGCTTATACATTGATCATAGCATAAATGATTAGATTCTCCTTTGATTATGTCATAGCAAAAAATCGTGGCTTTATTTCTGTTAGTACTCCCTAAATGCTAAGTTTCAATTTTGCACGATCTATGGATACTTGCTAGTGATTCCTATCTCCCTTTTCGAGAGGGACAGGGTATAGGCGTTGGTTATTCTTATGACAATCATCATTAGTTTTGCTCGGTTTTCGTCTAAATATTTTTTTTAAAGGTACCCTCCCCTTATCCATTTCAATTCCTTGACGATTTGTTATATTCTCTTGTTTATCTGTGTTACTCTTTCTGAAAATGTTTAACGATTGACCCCACTTCTTAATCCTTTTCCTAAACGTTAGCTTTTCTGTGGTCAACTTACTTGTTTTTTGTTCTTGAATGTTTTCTGGTTTTGAACTATCTTTTTGTTCGACCAATTGATCTTCTATTATTATTTGTGGAGAATCTATTGCGCTTTCTATATTTTCTATAACCACAGAATTGGTTATAGAGACTTTACTTTGGCTTGGACCATCATGGTTGATTAAGCGTTTTATGTTATAGTCCTTTACGACCTGCTGATATAATTGGGCAGAAAGATCTAGTGAGTATAATACTCTCCCAAGTTCAGATTGCTTTACCTTCTTATTTATAATCTTAGACACAACCGATTCAACGATCTCCTCATATGTCTTTCCTTTTAATTTACCAGCTAGTGAAACCTCAATCGTTCCAACAAGTTTATCAAGTTCCTTTTTTCTTTTTTCTGTTATTTCTTCTTTTTTACTATTCCTGCAGGTTGTTGCTCAGTGAAAGTTTCATTAGATATTTCTGGCATTGCCTTTTCTCCCCCATTGTTTGATTTATCATTGAATCATCATCATACATGACGTACGCAATGGAGATAGAACTTTTATTTCTGGAAAGAATAAAATTTAGTATTTTATCTTGTGCGATCTAATGAATTCTTTTTATTCCCGTTGCCTAATCGAATAATCAGTCATGCAATTTTCTAAAAAGTATCTGTTACTTTATATACAAAAACTTCTGATAAATTGGCTCTGTCATTTGTGGAACTGATGAATGTATCAATCCCAAAAAGTAAGACCAAAATCTAACTTCTGGTGGTTACTACAGAATCAAAGTTGATTCTTCAGCCCCATTTTCCTTCCAAATGAAATAACAAAAAATCTGAGACAGAATGAGGTTCATTCTGACCCAGATTTGACTTTACACGACTCATCAGGATTGACCGATAATTTGACGTCATGACGTTCTATACTTTTTTACTTTTAATCTTGCCAGACCAGCCATCATATCCACCTTTTAAGATATAGATATCTTGGTAGCCAGCTTTTCTTAACTTATTCGCTGTACGAATACTTAAGCTTTTCTTTTGGTCGTAGATATACACCGGTTGATCTTTTCGGATAGATCCTAATGAATCTTTTAAAACAGTATAAGGGATATTTCTTGCCCCTAAAATATGTCCTGCATCAAACACGTCTTTTTCACGAACATCAATGACTTGTGCCTTACGCATCCCATCACGAAATTCTTCTTCTTCCAGTGTTTTTGCAGAACGTTTTGCCATTACTCGTAGATAAACTTCCCAAAACACAATAGCAAGAATAATCAATAGCAAAATGATGTTAATTACCCATAAAACCATGTCATTCCTCCACGTTATTCCGCAAATTTCAAGGCTAATGAAGCAGCACCGATCACGCCAGCTTCATTTCCTAATTCTGCTAATTTGATTTTTGTTGATTGTTGTACTTGAGGGAACGTAAATTGGTTGAAATATTTTTCAACACGACTACGTAAAAATTCCCCGGCAGCAGATACTCCGCCGCCTAAAACAATACTTGATGGGTTCATAGTGTTCCCTAGATTACCGCAAGCTAATCCTAAGTAGAAACAAACACGATCAACGACCATCAGACCAAATGGATCGTCTGCTTGTGCCATTTCAAAAATATCTTTACTTGTTACTTCTTCTCCATTGTCAAGCATTGCTTTTAATTTTGAATCTCCGGCATACTCTTCTGCTAAGAAACGTGCTAAGCGAACTACACCTGTTGCACTTGAAACTGTTTCTAAGCACCCTCTTTTACCGCATGTACATTCAAAACCTTCTGGGTCCACTGTAATGTGTCCAATCTCGCCACCTGAACCAGCAACGCCGTGGATCAAGTTCCCAGCAGCAACGATTCCGCCACCGACACCCGTTCCTAAGGTAACAAAAATAACGTCAGGATCATTTTCCCCTGCACCTTTCCAGCGCTCACCTAAAGCAGCAACGTTCGCATCGTTATCAATAGCAAATTTGATTCCAGTTCCTTCTTCAATTTGTTTTTTTACGTATTGAAGTTCAGTCCAATTTAAATTGTAGGCTCCGATCACTGTACCTGCTTCACTATCGACACTTCCTGGTGTTCCCATACCGATTCCGATGAAATTTTCAGCATTCATGTTATATAATTTGATACGATGATTTACTGACTCGATAATTTCCGGAATAATATGTTTACCGTCATCCAATATATTGGTATCGATGCTCCATTTTTGTTGAATCTCTCCTTCTGGTGTTAGAATTGCAAATTTTGCTGTTGTTCCACCTAAATCAATCCCAATAATTTTTTTGTCCATTACAAGTTTCCTTTCTTTCGGCTTTCTTCCACTCGGTGCTCTCGTTTTAGTATGCGCCACGCTGTCATGTATGTATCATGATCGATCAAACGACTGTCATGAAGATTCTTCAATTCAATCGTCATTAATTCAATATCATAGATACGTGACCCAACATAGACAAAGATGCCAAATCGTTTGAGCAGTTGTTGCACGTCATATAAGCTCTCCATCTCAAAGCACTTCCTTCACATTATACAAGTAATCCGTAGTTTTTTAAACCCAATAAAACACATATTATCAAAAGAAATCCAAAAACAAGCGTAGATAGGATTTTTTGATGAATCGAATAATTGGTCACTTTCTGTGGTAGGCCGATGATATTTCCTATAAGCAAGCCACCAACAATCCCACCGAGATGCCCCCAGATATCGACTGAGGTATCCGTCAAACCAAATACAAAACTGATAACAATAAACAACATGTAATGACGAATCAATTGGCGAACCTGAGAGTTATTTTTGAAATGAAATCCAAGAACGAATAACGCACCAAACAAACCAAACAAAGAAGTACTTGCTCCACCAGATAGAACGCCAAGATCGTTGAATGCAAAACTCGCTGCATTCCCAAGGATACCACTAAACAAGTAGATCAAGAAAAAACGCCAATGACCGTAGAGTGTTTCAATTTGGTCTCCCATAAAATATAAAATCAAAGAATTCATGACAAAATGCACCAGTCCAAAGTGAATGAAAATCGGTGTAATAAACCGCCACCATTCATTTCCAACTACAATAGACGGCCCAAACATGCCTAAATATGCTGGAATATTTAAAAATGGAAAGAACTCCATCATTGCAAACACGATGGTTTGTATCGCTAAAAACAAATAAGTCAAAATTGGTCTTCTTAGCCAAGCGTTTAATTTTAATTTCTGTTGATAATTCATGTAACCCTCCTTATTATTTATCGATAAACAAGTGTTGCACTTTTTTATCAAAACTTTCTGGTACCCATTGATTGTTTATTTGTTCTTGAAAAACCAGACTACATGTCTGGTTCGGATAATTGGCTAGATAGCGATCATAGTAGCCTCCACCAAAACCAATCCGATAACCATTTTGATGATAAACAACCCCTGGAACGATCAGCAAATCGATAGCGTCCGGTGAAAAAGAATGATCAGATAATGGCTCCAGTACGCCAAAAGCGGTGCGTTCAAATCGGGTATCCGGATCAATTTTAAAAAAACACATTTGACGTTCAGGCAATGTCTTAGGAACAAGTATGGTTTTACCCTCTTCCCATGCCTTTTCAATAATTGGGGTCGTAGCCACTTCTATCTCATTTGCCATCGTCAAACCAACCACTTTTGCTTGCTGCCATTCATTACTTTGAAAGAGTTGTTGGTAAATTTTTTGCTCTTTTTGCTGCTTCTGTTCACTTCTAGCAATCTTTTGTAAATTTTCAATGCCAAGTTTTCTAAGTTTTTCTTTAATATGACTCAAACGTATCAACCCACCTCTCGTTAAAATGGTAGCGGAAAATAGTAAAAATAGCAATTTAACTTTTTAAATAAAAAGAGTTTTATAAACAGAATTTAAGACATCACTCTCACTCTTTATTCTAAAAACGAGTAAACGGTGTTCACGCATCAGCTCTTTGAAATAAGCCTGAATTTTTCAAAACATGAGAAGCTGTTAAAAAAAATTCTTTCTTATTGTCATTGGAGCTTTCCGATGCCTTCACGACCTCTGATTCACTCTTTTCATTTGAATAGACAGAATAATCGTAGTCTCAAAATAACGAGAAACTACTTTGGGAAACACTGCTTACTCAACACAATCGTTTCTTCCCCGTATTTATTTTCTAAGCAATCGTTTGTTTGGAAAATAATAAATATAAGAAATATGGAGCTCCTAGGGCCGCAATTAAAATCCCAGTAGGAATCTCACCACTTGGTAGAATCACTCGTGTAAGAACATCTGCAATCGTTACAAAAAATGCCCCAAATAATCCACTCAAGATCAAGGACAGTTGATTTTCTCTTCTGACGACAAATTTAGCCAAATGAGGAGCTAACAAACCGACAAAAGATAAGCTGCCAGCTACCGCAACGCTTCCGCAGGCTAAAGCAACAGCGAGTATCAATAGGATTTTTTGACTTTTCTGCACATCTAATCCTAGACTTTGCGCTCTTTCTTGACCAAAAGATAATAAACCAATTCGTCGACTATAAATCAGCACGAAAGGAAGCAAAATAACTGCCCAAGGTAACAATGAGAAAACATATGGCCAACTAGCTCCCCAAAGTGAACCTGCTAACCAGGCATTAACAAAACCATAGTTTTCTTTCGACAATTTAATCGTAAATAAAAGCATCAATGCCGACAATCCAGCATTGACTGCAATTCCTGATAGTAAAAGCCGGTTCATCCCTAAAAAACTATTTCTCGTATAAGCAAACAAGTACACAAGTAAAGCTGCAAGCAAGCCGCCTAGAAAAGCCACGATCAATAGTAAAAACGGAAAAGTTTGGTTGGCATAAAAGCCCAAATAAATCATAACGAAAAAACCTGCTCCAGCGTTAATGCCCAATATGCCAGCATCAGCTAGTCTATTTCTGGTAACTCCCTGCAAGATAAAGCCTGAAATACCTAAACACATACCAGCAAGAAGACTGATTAATAGACGAGGGGCACGAAATTCATAAACAATCAACTCTTGGATTGCCGAACCATTCCCTTGAAACACCTCAGCTAATTGATCAAATGGAATAAATGGTGTGCCAATCATTAAACTTGCAACTATATTAACAACTAATAAAAGAAATAAAACAACTAGTGATTGGTAACTTCTTTTCATCCTTGTTCCCTCCTTACTTGGAGTAGTAAGAACGGTACACCAATCAAGGAAATAATTAAGCCGAATGGCGTTTCAAATGGCGGATTGATCATTCGTGCAACATAATCCGCCAGCATCACTAATCCTCCACCTACTAAAAAAGAGGCTGGTAAAACATACCGATAATCGGAACCAATGATTCCTCGGACGATTGGTGGAACCATCAATCCAATAAATGAAACTGGTCCAACTAACGACACCGCCATTGCAGCTAACCCCGCCACTAATACAAACGCAAAAAATCTGATCCGTCCAGGGTTGCCTCCTAATGCCAAGGCATGTGACTCACTTAAGTTGACCAACGAGATGGAGCGACCTAGCAAAAAAGAGCCACTAACTGTCAACAGATAAATCGGAGCCAAAATTTCTAATTGATGCCAAGTGACATTCGCAGCGCCTCCCACGAACCAAAACGCCAAGTCTTGTTGCAAATTGAATAGTTGTGTCAGCGCTTGACTAATAGCTGTAAAAAAAGTACTGATCGCAACACCTGCTAAAATCAATTGAAGTGGATTCATCCCCATTTTTGAAAAACGTAAGAAACCAAAAACAAATAACGTAACTACCAACGAACCAAGTAATGACAGTAAAAAAACAGAAAAAGCAGAAGCTTGTGGCCAAAACGCAAAACAAAGAGCCATTGCAAGTGATGCTCCTGCATTAATTCCTAATAACCCTGAATCAGCTAAAGGATTCCGTGTCACACCTTGCATCAATGCGCCACTAAGAGCAAAACAGCTTCCCGCTAAGAAAGCCCCCAGCACTCGAGGCAACCGAATCGTTCGGATAATCAACTGCGATTGAACTGAGTCGTCAAATTTAAAAATCGCTTGCCACAAATTAGAAAAGTCGACAACCGCCGCTCCATTGGCTAACGCAAAGAAAAATATACTAACTACTCCTAGCAACAATAGGGAAAGAATCATTCGTTTCCTCTTTGTCTTCATTGTTCATCCTCCTTACGATCATTGATTAAATCGTAAGACAAAACAACGGGTTTATTCGTTTCAGGCAATTCGATGATCTGCGCTTCAATTTCATAGATTTCCCTCATCCATGACGTTGTGATTACTTCATCAGGTGTGCCTTGAACCACTATTTGTCCTGCTTTCATCCCAATTAAATAGTCAGAAAAGCGAGAAGCGTGATTGATGTCATGGATCGACATTAAAATGGTTGTCTGTTTGATATGATTGATCTCTTTCAGTAAATGTAAGATTTCCAATTGATGCGCAGGATCTAAAAAAGTGGTTGGCTCATCTAAAATCAAAATATCCGCTTCTTGGGCTAAAGCCATCGCAATCCAAACTCGTTGAGCTTGTCCACCTGATAGACTCGAAAGCTCTCTTTCTTTCAACTTAGTTAGTTGTGTCGCTTCCAACGCCCATTGGATAGCATGTAGATCTTCTTCATTTAATCCACTAAAAAATTTTTGATAAGGATAACGACCATAAGAGACCACCTCTTCGACAGTCATACCTAAAGGGTGTTCACTACTTTGGGCTAACAGTGCAATTTTTTGCGCTAACATCTTAGGGCTATATGTAGAAATTTCAGATCCATCTACGATAATCTTTCCTTCTTTGACAGGTAACAGTCGAGTAAAACTTTTTAATAAAGTTGATTTACCACTGCCATTAGGACCAATCAAACTTGTCACTTTTCCTTCTGGTATCTTGATAGACATTTTTTCAATCACTTGTTTATTTAAGTAACCCGTTGTAATATCAACAGCTTCAATCGTCGTCAAATTTTTCATCCTTCCCTGAAAATCATTCTCAATTATGAAGCTCCTTCACAAATTCGTCAAGTTTTACTCTAAATGGCTCTTTCCCGAAAATAGTTGACATGACCACTATTGTCAGGAATAATATCAATTGAGAATGATTATCAATGAAAATCCCTTCAGGAGGAAAAAATGAAACTAAAAAAGAATATCTTTACCATTGGGGCCACAGTGTTGCTGCTTAGTTTACTTAGCGCCTGCTCTTCTTCAAATAATTCATCCAATTCAACTGACACAGCAGGTAATGAAACAACTGCAAAAACTCACCTAGTGACTGATGCCTTGGGTCATGAAGTCGAGATCCCTAATCAACCAAAACGAATCATCGGGAGTTACCTCGAAGACTATCTTATCGCTTTAGGTGAAAAACCTGTTGCTCAATGGACAGTTGGTAGTGGATCGATTCAACATTATTTACAAAAAGAATTAAAAGATGTTCCCACGATCTCTTATGATCTTCCGTATGAAAAAGTCTTAAGTTATGAACCCGATCTTTTATTGATCTCTTCTTCGGCTACAGTTGAAGGAGGTAAATACGAGCAATACAGCAAAATTGCACCAACCTATGTCGTAAAAAATGGGAATGATGTCACTTGGGAAACCCAACTAAAAGATATCGGAAAAGCATTAAATAAAGAACAAGCAGCAGAAAAAATCATTACTGATTACCAAAAAAAGGTGAAAGCCACTAGACAAGAACTCGCAGATAAAATCAACGGCAAAACGGCTGCTGTTTTATGGGTAACGAATAACTCAGCATTTATGGTTAGTGAAACACGTTCAAGTGGAAGAATCATTTACGGTGATCTAAAATTTGGTGTGCCAAATCTAGTTACTGAAATCTCTAAAAGTGCAACTTCAGATTGGTCAGCTGTCTCTGCAGAAAAATTAGCAGAGTTAGATGCAGACTATATCATCTTAGTCAACAGTGATGAAAAAGCTGCGATGTTTAATGAAGCAACTTGGCAAAATTTAAAAGCAGTCAAAGAAAATCATGTCTTAGAATTTGGTCCTGAATCTAGTTGGCTCTATAATGGTCCAATAGCTAGTCAAAATATGGTCAATGATATCAAAAATAATTTGAAATAAATCGCCTGAACAAGAATAGACGTTCACCTTCCTTTCTTTACAAATTGGAGTGAACGTCTTTTTTTATTTAACTATGTGCTAAACCACTTTGCTCATTTTTTGCCATTTCTGAAATCGATGAGGGTATTGATTTTCTTGGTTGACAATTCCTTCATGTTCTTCCACTAATTCAAAACTTGTAAAATCGATTTCTCCAATAAATGTATCCCCCTCAAACTCTGCATCAATTAATGTTCGCCAGATGATTTTTGTTTCTGGTAACAAAGCTTGAAAAATTCGACTTCCTCCTGACACATAGATATCTTCAGGTATATCCTTGGCATATGCCAAAAGTTCATCAATCGAATGAAGGACTTCCGCATTTTTTTCTACTTTAAAATCTTTTTGAGTAGTTAACACAATGATATGCCGATAAGGAAGAGACAATTTGCCCATGCCTTCATATGTCTTTCTTCCCATCACTAATATTTTATCCATCGTATGTTCCCGAAAAAAACGCATATCGTTTGGTAACCTCCAAGGAAGCAAGCCATCTTTTCCAATCAAACCATTCTTGTCTTGTGCCCACATTGAAATAAACATGTGTTTCATCCTCTCAAACTGAATTTGAACAAACGATTTCAATCATACAAGAAAAACGACCCTGTTACAAGAAAAAGAGTCACTTGTCAGGTTTATGGTTTCATTCAACCTTCACTATTAAAAAAAGTCTAGCTTCCTAAAAAGGATTCTAGACTTACGCTGAACTAATTATTTAGTTTCACGGTGTAAAGTAACTTTACGTTCGCGTGGACAATATTTTTGTTTTTCCAAACGATCAGGGTTGTTACGTTTGTTTTTGCTTGTTAGGTAGTTACGTTCTTTACAAGAAGTACACTCTAAAGTAATGTTTACGCGCATGTTTTTCCCTCCCATTTTTTACTAGAATCCTCTAAGATGACTCTCAGACTTGATTATCTTACCATGATTTCCACTAGATTGCTAGCCTTTTTACAAAATTTGTTAAGTAAAACTACTTGACGAAAGTTATCTAAATAACTACTTGCTAAACAAAATCTTTTCCTTTTCCAACTATTGCGCTTACACTTGAAGTATAAATAATTTTTGAGGAGGAAGATTTTATGCCTTGGAATATGAAAGATTATCCGCCTGCAATGAAAAATTTAGAAGAGTTAACACGAAAGAAAGCAATCGATATCGGTAACGCCTTGCTTGCAGAAGGCTATCCTGATGATCGTGCTATTCCGATTGCTATCAAACAAGCCAAAGAATGGTCAGAAGATGCTACTTCTACTGAAAAAAAAGAGTTTTCTCAAGAAAAAAATCCAACAAAGCATGATTCTCACGACACAAATCCAAGAGCTTCTAAATTATTGACAGCCAACGTGATCGTAAAATTTGAAGAAGATAAGTGGATGGTCCAATCAGAGGGAGCTAAAAAAGCAAGTAATCATTTTGATACGAAAGAAAAAGCGATTGAAAAAGGGAAAGAAATTGCTCAAAACAAAAACACATCATTAATTATCTACAAAAAAGACGGAACGAAAGAAAGAGAAATAAACTATTAATAAAAAACAACTCCTCCACAATAAAGGAGGAGTTGTTCACTGTTAAAAAGGAATAAAATCAATCCGCTCGAAGCGGGATGTTCTTTTGCTTCGCTAACTGATCACGTTTAGACTGTTACATAATCGATTGCTTCAGCCTTAGGGATTTCTTCGTCAACGAAGAAAACTTTATACCAAGTTAAAAAGCTGAAAATCGTCCAAATTTTTCGTTGTTCTTCATGACGCCCTTCATGATGGTCATTTAACAACTTCATAATTTTTTCTTGATCAAAGAATTCTTTGGCAAAATCAGCCTCAAATAATTCTTTGACTTGTTGATAGCCATGGTCTTCTTTCAACCAAGCTTTGATTGGTACTGGGAAACCAAGTTTTACACGGTTAGACCATTCTTCTGGCAAATGTTTATTTGCTGCTTGTCGGAAAATATCTTTGGTATTATTTTGATTTAACAGATACTTACTTGGGATCTGTTCTGCCAATCTCATCACTTCGATGTCAAGTAACGGTACGCGTACTTCAAGTGAGCTAGCCATTGATAATTTATCCGCTTTTAATAAAATATCTTTTGGCATCCATTGATGAAGGTCAACGTATTGCATTTTGTTCACTTCATCTTCGATTTTTTCAGTTTTAGCATAATGGACTGCCATAATCTCCTCAACGGAAGGAGCCTTTTGGTATTCTTGTGTTAAAATATCTGACGCTTCGTTTTCTTCAAACACTCGGGCATGACCAATAAAATATTCTTTCGCAGGAGCTAAAGATTCATATAAATGGATTCTACCGTGGAAGTTTTTCATCTTGCCAATTTTTCGTCCCAAGTTATAACGTGTTCCTTTTGGTAGTTTCTTCAACCCTTGAGCAATGACACGAATAACTTTTGAATTCGTATGGAACCCATAAGTTTGGTATCCCGCAAATAGTTCATCTGCCCCTTCACCTGATTGGACAACTCGAACACTTTGCGAAGCCAAGTTTGCTAAGAAATAAAGTGGGACACATGAAGGATTCGAATCTGGCTCATCTAAATGGTATTGAATCAAAGGAAAAGCTTTAAATGACATATCTCCATCGATGACAGCTGCTGTATTATCTAAGTCCAAAAGTTCTGTTAACTTTCTAGCTTCAATAGCTTCATTATATGTTTTATCATCAAACCCAATTGAAAAAGAATGATCAGGTTTTAATACAGAAGTCACATAGCTTGAATCTACCCCACTAGATAAGAATGAGCCAACTTCTACATCGCTGATCGTATGTGCTTTAATCGATGCTTCAACTGTTTCATCAATCTTATCGATCCATTCTTTCCGTGAATAGTTTTGTTTTTCTTCAAAATTAGCATCCCAATATTGATGAATCGCTAACTTATTATCTTTGTAAGTGAAATAATGACCTTCTGGCAAACGGTGAACCCCTTTAAAAAAGGTTTCTCCATTTAATGGTGAATATTGAAATGTCATATAAGGTTTCAAGGCTTCTTTATTCAATTCTTTATGAAAATCTGGATGTGGTAAAAAGCTTTTGATTTCTGATCCGAACATAAATGTGCCGTTCATTTCCGCATAATAATATGGTTTAATTCCAAAATGATCCCGAGCACCAAATAATTCATTGCGTTTATTGTCCCAGATTGCAAAGGCAAACATACCCCGAACCTTTTGTAATAGATCAGTTCCCCATTCTTCATAACCATGCAACAATACTTCTGTATCCGCATGTGTTTGAAAAATATGTCCAGCTGCAATCAGCTCTTCTCTAAGAGGTTGGTAATTATAGATTTCCCCATTAAAAATGATGACTTTTGTTCGATCTTCATTATAGATAGGTTGTTTTCCACCCTCTAAGTCGATAATACTTAATCTTCTAAATCCTAAAGCAACATGCTGGTCAATATAATCACCCGAACTATTCGGTCCCCGATGAACGATTCGATCCATCATGTCGTTGACGATTGCTTTTTTATTGTCTTTGTCGTTAATAAATCCTACAATTCCACACATTTTATTTTTCACATCCTAGATAATAATTACTATTACTTTGTTTCGTCCATAAGCATCTTATCATAGAGGCTATTAAATCTTGAAATAATAGCTCTCTTACAGTTTCGTCACATGAAATAACAGTGAATATTTTTGAGTTCTACTATAAAAAAAGTAGTCCTATTAATTAATTTAACATGTTTTGACTAAGGAAGCTATTTTGTTTAGCAAAGACTTGAAAAATATTCATTATTATTTAATCATCTCTATCATTCAACCAAATCAAAAGATAGTCCTTACTAAATAATCCGCTCTAAATAAGTTACGAGCGATTTCCAATAAGACTTGTTTGATTTTACTCTTAAACCTTCTTGTCGTGAAAGAAATTCCGTTGGAACAATCTCGTTTAAAAACAAGAATATATTTTCCACTTACAAATAAACCTAACTAGATCTGACCTCATCTCGCATAGTATCTGGTTTATATTTTCTTTTCTATTTCTTCGAACATAGCTAAGAAGACTTTGTTCGTTTACTTATCTCTAAAACTATATTTTTTTTGATTCATTCATGTTATTATTATGAAGGATCTTTATTGGAAAGGGTAATGTTATGAAAGTATCAATTGTGGTTCCATGCTATAACGAAGAAAAAACAGTTCCTCTTTTTTTTAACGAGGTCGAAAAATTTAAGGGAATACATGAATTTGAATATTTGTTTATTGATGATGGTTCAAGAGATAATACATTACAAGCAATCAAAGCATTAGCTAATGACCATGAATATGTACGCTTTATTTCCTTTTCTCGAAATTTTGGGAAAGAAGCTGCTTTATATGCTGGTTTACAAGCTTCTACTGGCGACCTTGTCTCTGTAATGGATGTTGATCTACAAGATCCACCTGATCTATTACCAGAAATGATTGAAACAATTATGCAATCTGATATTGATTGCGTCGGTACTCGTCGTTCGACTCGTGACGGTGAACCACCGATCCGTAGTTTTTTTGCTAAGAAATTTTATCAGCTAATCAATAAAATCAGTGATACTGAAATGGTTGACGGAGCGAGAGATTTCCGTTTAATGACTCGCCAAATGGTTGATGCTATCTTGGAATTAACTGAATACAACCGCTTTTCGAAAGGCTTGTTCAGTTGGGTTGGTTTTAAAACCAAGTATATTTCCTTTGAAAACCGTGAACGAGTAGCTGGTGAAACCTCTTGGTCTTTTTGGAAATTATTTAATTACTCTATTGATGGAATCGTCAACTTTTCAGATGCACCATTAACAATTGCTTCATTCGTGGGGGCATTATCATGTATTGGTTCAGGTCTTGCTATTTTATTTATTATTTTACGTGCCCTGTTGTATGGTGATCCTACAGCTGGTTGGCCTTCCATGGTCTCGATTTTCTTGTTTATCGGAGGTATCCAATTATTGTGTCTTGGAATAATTGGTAAATACATTGGAAAAATCTTTTTAGAAACCAAACAACGTCCAGTGTATATTATCAGAGAGACTGAAAAAATTAATCCAAAAAACTATCAAAGCGAGAAATAAAAAAACTCAAGTTGTAACGATCTCAATAGTTAGTGTTCTAACTGTTGGATTTCCTACAACTTGAGTCTTTTTTTATTTTCATCTATTTATGATGGTCAAAACAATGGTCCCAATCCCCAGCATAGTCAAACTAAATTGTACGAGTTCTGCTTTTTGCGGATTCCAGGTTTTCAACAATTCTTTTACCAGCATTAACACTAAAATTCCTACAACAATATATAAAATATAATAAGTTCTCATTCCTGAAGCCCAGATCGTAGGAGAAAATCCCATAATTATTCTTGAACAAGCGCCCATCATCATTAACAATATAAGAAAAGATGCTGTTTTTTTATTTTCAAAACTTAAGTAAATCCCTAGAAGCAAACAAGCCAATAAACCTAAAACAAGTAGAGTCGCTAGCCATGATCCAGGACGGGTAAGTGACAGATTCGTTCCAGTATCGGTAAATAGCTTTGTTAAGTGACTGCTATCCCATATTTGTGCACGACTATTGCCACGAATGTGTATAAAACTTTCACCCATCGTATTCCCTAGATAGATAATCAGATTCAAGAAAAAAGGTATAGCAGATAATAAGCGGCCATAATAATTTTTGCACTTGTTATAAGAAAGTAAAAAAACAAATAAGAACAAAATTAAGAACAATACATTTGTATCTAGAAAAAAAGGCTTTCCAAAAGAAGAAATACCCAAATCCAATTTAGTAATAAACCCAAATTGATCATATTGAGGAAACCACTTACTAATTTCTTGAGATGTCCTGATGGCATTCCCCGGTGTTGTCAACGAAAATAGTAACTCAATAAAACTTATGAGCAGTGGGAAAATCAATAAGCGATGATATGCTCTTTTATATAATAAATAGCCAGTTATAATGGCCGTTAAAGTAAAAAAGCACGCATTCACTTGTTCTTGGTTAGCAGCAAATATCAGGAAAGGAAAACTAAACCAATAAATACTAGGAGTGATAGCTCTTCCTTTTAAGCGTTGGAAGAATGGGAAAAAAGCGAATAAGCAAAATGAAACGGACCATTGATAATTCAAAGTTGTCGACTCCCAGCCTGTTTCCCCCATCACGGTAAGTGGAACTAAGCAGTAGACAGATGTAACTAGCAACACGTTCTTACCATCCAATTTTTCAAAAACATACTTACAAATCATCAGAACCGTGCCCAACATGATGATTGAATTGACAAATTTCCACAGCAGAAAATGTTTAGAAAAAAACATCATAAACAGCTCTATGATCATTCTCGAACTCCAAGTTTTATAATGTTCGATCGAAGCTCCTAAATACCCTAGTTGGTCTAATCTATTTGAGTAAACTAAATCGTCTGCTCTAAATGATGGCATATATAGATTGAAAAATAAAAAACCAAGCCAAATAACTAAAAGCAAAAAAAATAATTCTTTATTAATTCTTTTTTTATTCCAGTACATTATTAAACTCCTTTTTATAATTTATCCCAGCAATTATAACACAGAGGCTTCTGTTTCCTATATTTTTTTCATCCTTTTATTTTTAAATAATGAACAAACTGGTCACTTTATCAAAAATAAACATAACAATTAACAGGTTTCATTCATTGGTTTTCCAAAGCGTTTGATCAACCATATTCGGCTAAAAGAAGATTCATTACTTGTTAATAAAACTTTACAAGAAAAATAAGTACTCCAAACAAATAACACCGCATAATTTTTGAAACATTCATAAATTCTCCATTCTAAATGATATCGTTCATGAAGAGACAAAAGTTACAATAACTATCGATAGGCATCTGACGGAAATTCGGAATACAAAAAGAGGTTATGAAAACTTTGGGTAGCTCCAATGACAATAAGCTTCTGCTTAAACACTATTGATTCATTTTTTGAGTAAAGTGTGAGTTTAATATCTCACCATAAAAATATTCTTTCGGGGGAGTCAAAAAATATTTCAGATAAAAAAATACAACAAAAAAGACACGACCTAAATCGTGTCTAACCGTTGGTATATAAGGAAGGTACAGGATTTGAACCTGCGCGCCGGTATTAGCCGGTTCGCCGGATTTCGAGTCCGGTGCATTACCACTCTGCCAACCTTCCATACCTATTATTTTTAAACTTTTTTTAGTAAAAAGTCAAGCCTATTTCCCGATAGAAATCAAAAACCGGCATATTTATTTTATGTGGAGACAAAAAAACACAAGAATCATTTTCTGCTCCTTCTTAAATAGTGCCCAATGTGAAGTAAGAAAGAGTATTGGAATGAACCTTGTGTTATCACACTTCATAAGTAGATCTAACTAATTGTTTCAGGATTTTCTAAAGAAAGAATAGAATCAATCGTTCGCTTGATGAACGAAATAATTTGTTCTTCAGTTGGGTGCATGATGTTTGAAGACATTAAAGATGCGATTCCGGTAACTGCAACCCAGGTTCCAGTGTGTAATGCATCAACGTATTCATCTGACAACTGGTTGTATCGATGATCTTGTTTGACGATTTCACGGAAATAGTTATAAGAAAAATCATGCACTTTTTGTCCATCGCCATGTTCGTCGATATATAATGCCATGTAAAGACTATGATGTTTTTTTGCAAAGTAGATATAGTTTAATCCTAGGTCAATAATTTTATCTCCAGTACGTTCAACTGGAAAAACATTTTCTTTGAGTTGTTCAAAAATTGAGTCTAATAAAGTATTTTTTAGATCCTCCATGTTTTTGAACTCTAAATAAATAGGTTGTGTGGATATACCCATTTTTTTAGCAATATTTCTCGCAGTAAACCCTTTAAAACCTTCCTTTGCAACAACATCATAAGCAGCTTTCAGAATTTGATCTTTAGTATAGACTTTTCTTCTCATTAAAACTCCCCCACTTCTTACTGCAGTATATGTTGTTTTATTGTAACCGATATACACAGTTTTTGGCAAATAATTTACTCAAAACGTTATATTTTAAGTTTTTTTCTTATTTATTTTTAACAATGATACAATATTATTTAAGAATAAACAAAAATACTGTTTCCCCTTACAAAAATTGACTTTTCTGTAACTGTTAGTTGACCAAAAGATTTCTTTCACGTTATAGTTAAAGAAAACGACAAAGAAGGTATGTAATGGTTAATAAAAACGACGTTATTTATATTCACCCCATCAAAAAAAAGCCATCTCAAAAAAATAAGTATTTTTATTTAACATTTACTGGCTTGTTTTTTCTAATAATCGGGCTTGTTTCTGGACATCCGGTTGAAACTATTGAGGGACTCAACAATATCCTTACTTCTCCTAGTAATCTGATGACCGATTATTTGGCAATAGGTGGTTTTGGAAGCGCATTTATCAATGTTGGTGTCCTGACTTTGTTGTCCGTACTTCTTTGCTATCATCATAAAGTCTATCTAAATGGACTAATCTTTGCTTCTGTATTAATCGTCACAGGTTTTTCTTTTTTTGGAAAAAATCTGTATAACTCTCTTTCCATTATTTTGGGTGTCTATCTCTATGCACGTTTTGTACATAAACCATTTTCACAGTATATTATGGTTGGCTTATTTGCTAGTGCCTTGTCACCTGTAGTTAATTATATCACTTTCGGTATGAACTTACCATTGGGCTTAGGTATTTTATTTGGTAATCTGACTGGTATACTCGTTGGTTTTTTACTCCCTCCTTTGGCATCGCATACCCTTATTTTTCATCGTGGATTCAATTTGTATAATATTGGTTTTACTTCTGGATTGATCGCCATGGTCGTGGCTGGTATCCTTCGGTTATTTGATTTTCCAATTGAAGTTCAATCGTTCGTTTCAACAGGCTACCATCAAGAACTTACATTAGTCATTTTTCTTTTTTTTAGTTTAACTACGCTATTTGGTCTTTTTATTAATTCATGGAAGCTCACTGGTTTACATGACATTTTTCAAACTTCAGGAAAAGTAACTACTGATTTTATGGCGATCTCAAGTATCGGTGCCACCTTACTAAACATGGGGTTAGTAGGGCTGATGCTTTCCATCTATGTTCTTCTTATTGGTGGTGAATTCAACGGCCCGATTATTGGTGCAATCCTATCTTCAGTTGGATTCAGTGCCTTTGGTTGTCATCTAAAGAACAGTTTCCCCATACTTATAGGGATTTATCTTGCTTCATATCTGGCTACTATCCATGATGCCTCTCAAACAACAATGATCGTAGCAGCGATATTTGGTACTGCACTTGCTCCTATTAGTGGTTTTTATGGTAGTATTTTTGGTATTTTAGCTGGATTTTTGCATATTGTCTTAGTCCATAACGTCAGTGCATTACATGGCGGATTAAGCCTATATAATAGTGGATTCTCAACTGGATTCGTTGCAGGTTTTCTTGTACCGATCTTAGGCAGCCTGACTGTTGGCAGAAAGGAAAAGGATGGCATTGGAAAAAGAATTATCAAAAAGAATCATTAGTGAATTTTTAACCTATCTTTATTCTCACGAGATCACTGAAATAAGGATTGGGCTAGAATCAACACCCGAAGGATTATATATTGAAATTCAAGGAACTTGTTACTCTCCTCCTTCTGATTTGCATGAGTTAGCGGAAATGCTCAATGAACCAAGAAATCCTACTATGGATCTATATTACCAAGAGCTTGGAAATGTTTTTCTGGATCAATCAGATTTCCGATTACTTGGAAGTCTGATTGATGATGTGGAACTCATGTACGAACTTCCCATCTTAAATATAAAAGTATTTAGATGAATCCTTTGATTCAACAGGCTTAGTGAAAAGACAAAATGAGACACTGATTTTCACTCCCCTGAGATATTCCCTTTAGCTTTCATATAGTTATGGCGTTCAGAGTATTCTATCCACGTAAGTAAGCTAGAAACGCATAAGAGGTAAAGCAAAAACTTCTTCTTTTAGTTTCCTCAGCTTATTTTAAAGATTTAATACTTGAACGCCGATTTTTCATTTAATAGAGGATATTTTTCCTAAAACTACAGGCACAAAAATAATACTTCAAATACATCTTTAGTTGGATGTTTTTGAATCGTTTTTAAATTATACTTATTACAACTTACAAAATTGTTTGATAACTGTCATTTAAAATAGTGGCACAAAGAGTCACTAATAAAGTACATTAGTAATATAAGAAAACGTATCAAAGGAGTTGATAGACGTTGAACATTGCGGCATCACGGAAATTGATCAATTTTATATCTATCATTGGATTAGTAATTTCGATAGGCTTAACGATTTATTTTATCAATTTGGGTGTATTTAAAGATTTAAATTCTTTAAGAGGATTAGTTGGAGATTCAATTATCTTAGGTCCTATTATTTTCATCTTAATCCAAATCCTGCAAGTTGTTATTCCAATCATTCCTGGAGGGATAAGTACAGCAGCCGGTGTATTAATTTTTGGACCTTATGCTGGTTTTATTTATAATTATGTAGGGATTTGTATCGGTTCGATCATCATCTTTTTACTTGGTCGACGGTATGGTAAACCATTTATTTTATCTATGGTCAGTGACAAGACGTATAACAAGTATGTTGGTTGGCTCGATAACCAGAATCGCTTTGAAAAGTTATTTGCTTTAGCAATTTTTCTACCAGTGGCCCCTGATGATGCGCTTTGTTTAATGGCTGGTCTAACAAATATTTCTGTAAAAAAATATACTTGGATCATTTTATTGGCGAAACCCCTCTCGATTTTCTTATACAGCATGGCTTTGATTTATGGTGGACATTTCTTAAGTGGATTACTAGGATAGTTCATTATAAGTGGGCGTACTGCGTTAAGTATTTGCGCAATCTGTCCACTTATTTTTACGTTATAATATTTATGGTAGGTGATTGAATGTTAATTTATTTAAAAAGAAGTTTAGGAAATGCTTGGGACTTTCTTAAAGGAACTCAAGCATATTTTCGTGATGTTTTGATTATGCATTTATTTATTTTATTTATTTGTTTACCCTTATTGAATAGTACGACCAGATTCATCTTGAATCGAGGAGCCATTGATTATATATCTAGTGATAATATCTCTACAATCCTTTCACAGCACCCAGGTGTCTTATTGTCTTTGACTGCTGTCTTATTAACTATCTTACTCCTAGTTTATTTTGAGTTTACTTTTTTATTGATGAGTGTTTACTTTATTAAGAAACAAACACCTATCTCGTTGAAACAGTTACTTCAAGCAACGTTTCGTCAATTAAAAAAAATACGCCCATTGACTTTTCTTTTTTTCTTAGCTTATTTCGTACTTATTTTACCGATTAGTGGGTTAAGTTTTAATTCTGATTTATTATCTAAAGTCAAAATTCCAGCTTTTATCATGGACTTTATTTTTACTAATCGTTGGATCGTGGTTAGCAGCTTCATTCTGTTTTATATCTTTTTAGCTTACATTGGTATCCGTCTCATTTTTGCCTTACCAGAAATGATTCTACGTGATCGACCATTTAAACAAGCGGTTAAAGAAAGTTGGTATTTAACCAAATCACGTTTTTTTGCAATCCTTGGACAGTTCATCATTATTGGTGGTAGTATTTTACTCATTTCATTTGCCGGCTATTTAATTGTGCTCCTCGCACAAATAATTGTAGAACAATTTTTCCCTAATTATTCATTGATTAGCGCTGTTTTTGCAATGACGATTCTTCAAGCTATCCTTTTATTCAACATCGTTATGTCAACAGTCGGAATTTTTTACATTATTATTGATTTCATGGATGATGAAGGTTTTCTTCCTGAGACTCCTAACTGGTTTCGTTTAGAATCTCCTAACAAACGTTTTTCTGTTCTTAAAAATACAAGCTTAGTTTTATTTGCTGTATTTTTTGGTGTAGGTGTTTGTCTCTACAATATGGATTATTTGACTTCTGCTTCTCAAACGAAACCTGTAACGATTTCTCATCGTGGTGTCAGTGGAGGTAACAGTGCCCAAAATACTTTAGCTGCTTTAGAAAAAACAAGTCGTACCTACCATCCTGATTATGTGGAAATGGATGTACAAGAAACCAAAGATGGTCAATTCGTTGTCATGCATGATTTTAACTTAAAAAAATTAACAGGGATAAATAAAGCACCACAAGATCTAACCTTGAAAGAATTAGAAAAGTTAAAAGTAACTGAAAACGGTGCGAAAGAACCTGTCGTTTCCTTTGATACTTATTTAAAGAGAGCCAATGAATTAAATCAAAAACTTTTAATCGAAATCAAAAATTCAAAAAATGATTCTAAAGATATCATTGAACGCTTTGTCAAAAAATATGAAGAAAACATTTTAACTCATCAGCATATTCTACAAAGTCTTACGTATCAGACGGTATCTGATCTGAAAAATGCCAATCCTAATTTTTATGTAGGCTACATCCTACCATTCAATATTGTTGGACCACCAGTTACTCCGGCCGACTTTTTGACGATGGAGTATAGTACGATCAATCGGAATTTTATTGATTCAGCTCATCAAGATGGTAAAAAAGTGTATGTCTGGACGGTTAACGACTCAGATGGAATCAGTCGTATGATGTTTTATGGTGTTGATGGGATCATTACTGATCAAATGACTATCTTAAATGAAAATATCAAAGCAATGGATGAAGAGATCACCTATTCAGATAAATTATTGAATTTCGTTTTAGGTGTTGGTTAAAAAAAGAGCCCCATGGATTGAATCCATGGGGTTCTTTTTCAATTACTTTATCTTTCTCTCGCGCTTTTCACCGCACGAACCACTGCTAAGATTGCCGGAATAGCAGAAATAACTGCTAAGATAATGCCCATTTTACCTGAACTCTTTCTTTTTTGCATGTTTTTTCGCTCCCTTCTCTCTCCTCTAATTATAGAGAAGTTTACGATATTTCTCAAAAAAAGTGTTTATGAAACCAAAGCAGATTCTGCTACTGTATAAATTTCGTCCAGTTTAACTAGTAGACGAAACTTACTATCGTAAACAGCCAACCGATCTCTCTGATCATAGCTTTCTACAAAAATAACAGCCGTATTAGTATATGTACGTTCCACGCAACCAATCACTTCATAGTTCACTCCAATCGGTTTGCATATGTATGACTTGCCTATTTCTAATTTTAACATTTCTCAATTCCCTCCTTTATTTTGTAATTCTTTAATTTATAATAACAAAAAAAAGAAGATTTGAAAACGATTTATTGAATTTTTTTATATTTTTTCTTAGAATTACACGATTTCAATCTAGTTTCCCCTTTTTCTCACATAACTAATACCAAGATATAATTGTAATTTATAAGTGACAGATTTGTTTGAAACTGTTAGCCTTTTGTTCGTGTAAACCTCCGAAAAAGCATCTAAACTATTCTGTGAGGAGGGAATTTCATGATTGTTATTCAAGCTATTGTATTTATCCTGTTATTGATTGGATTGCTTATTGGACTCACAGAAAATTAAGAATCCCTTGTTGACATAGCAATTAATTGTGAAAAAAAAATAAGGGTGCTACACTGATTACAGGAAGGAAAATTTAACAGAAAATTCCAACCACAATTTACATTAATAAAAAAAGAGGTGACTTACATGACATTTACTAAAACAAATATTGAATACCGAGTTGCATTTGATACTGTATCCAATCAATTTATGGCAATTGATGCTACAAATGAAAACAACGTAGCATTTGGTATCACGATTGAACAAGCTGTCCGTGCATTAAATGAATCCAAATAAGGAGTGAATCATTTCTAATGACCGAAAACAACTCGGGATCGAAAAAAGAATAAAGACGTTTGCAACTAATACAGTTAGCAAACGTCTTTTATTATTTATTCAATTTGAGTTTGTGCTTTATTTTCCCCCATGAAATTTTGCTGATTCCCAGAAAGATTAGAACCATCGCAATTTGCATGATTGGTACTCCTGCCCCCGTATACACACTTAGAAAATAATCTTTTTGCTCTGGCGAGTAGGAACAAAACCATGAAACCCCAAATAAAAATAAAAACTGGGTCAATATCAAACCACTAGTAATGACTAGTGCAGAACAATAAAAACCACGATCTTTTTTAGCATAGATTGAACCTAAGATCAAAAATAAAAATCCTAAAATCGCTAAACATAGAACAACACCACTTGTCTTTTGATAAATCGCAGTCATAATATTAGAGATTTTCGCTGTTTTTGATAAAACTAAAATCGGCGGTTGTGGATCTTCACTATTAATCCAATTATTCAATAAAGGAACCCGCAAAAAGTTTTGCGCTGCTTCTACATCCGCATGGGTTCCAAAACTGTAATTCCCTCCTTGATGAAAATCTTTGTAAAATAAATTATCACTATAAGCTGTCCTAAAAAAATCTAAGAGTACTGGAATATCCTCGGCAATCTTCCCATCTCCTGTACTCATTAAGTAGACTTCACGTTTCTTCTTCAAATCTCCCTTACGATAAGCAGCCCTTAACTCTTGATTGACTTGTTTCCAAAATTCATTGGTTTCTTTTGCGTTATTTTGATAGTAGCCAGACTCATTCAACACATCTCGCAGTGCCCAAAAAATAATGTCTCCCTTTAATTCCTTTACTTTTCCTGCCTGAGTCCAAGCATGTGTCGTATATAATTCTTTGATTCTAGCAGCTTCTTTAGCAAAAGCAGGTGACACAGCTAATGCTTTATTTAACGCTTCATGAGAAACCCAAATCCTACTGTTCTCTTTGTTTATGTTCGTTCCATCATCTATTCGAATCAAGTTCTTCATCAATTGAGCAAACTCTCCGCTCGTACGATCATTGACTACTGCAAGATGATAGACTTCTTCATTTTTATGCTTAATCATTTGGTTTGTCACGATAAAGCTGATCATAGGAAGAAAAAACAAACTGAGTTTGATCAGTTTTCTTCGATCAAAGGTAATTTGTGAAAGAAACTTTTCAACAGTTTTCGTTGGTCTAAAATCCACTCCTAATAAAATCTGAACAAAACTAATGATTAAGGCTGCCAGAACAAACGGCAACAACCAGAGTGAATCTTCGCGAATATACCAGTAAAATGGAAAGATTAGAGACAACAAGAAAAACCAAGGTAAAATAGTTTTTGTTGCACGATATTTACGATAATAAATAGCTAATAAACAAGCAACGATAATTACGACAGATGGAATTACAATGGCGTTTCGATAAATACGTGTCGAATATTCATGGGTAAAACCGATTGGTGAAAATAAAAAAAAGACATAGATAAAAAACAAGATACTATTCTTTTTAACGATCGGCTTTACACTCAGTGTAATCAGCACGCTAGCTAAAATATTAAACCCACCTAATAATAGCGAGTATGGTAGCTGAATTTTATTGGCAAAAGCTAAAAATAAGCTATAAGAAATACCTTTTGATAAAGTTTTAGCATTGTACTCTCCTAACCACTGCCCGTCCACTAAGTTACGGGCATAATGAATAAAAAGCTGGTCATCATAGCTAGCTGTCATATCGATGCTGTAAGTCGCTTTGTAATAGAGATAAAGACGTATTAGTGTAAGAATTAGAGCGATACCACAAATAAAATAAAGTTGTTTTTGCCTAACATACTGAAGCATTTCCTTTACTCTATCCATGTACCCTAACCTTTCCTCCGCCTTTCTTCTTGATACTAATCATATTTGATAATTTATTTTTAACCAATTCACTCAACTCCTTATTCAATAAGCCTCTAATAAGTATAGCAAAAATTCATTTCATTGATATTAACCTTAAAAGATTCTTATTAACTTGTTTGATTGCTTTTTTAGCAGGTTCTAAGCGTTAAAAACAAGAATTATACTGTACTAACTTAATGACTGATCTTTTCCACTTTGTAACTATCGTAATCTTCTGTTGTGCAAATCATTTCCTTTATATATCTATTTTTATCAATAGGTGATCAAAAATTCACATTTTTTATTTTGTAATTTAATTTTTAGATAAAAAACAACTTTGTATATCTTTAGAGAAGTATTACAGAATGATATATTTTTTTATTAGGAGGTTTATTTCTTTCATTCCTACATGGAAGGAAAATATTTTTATTTTTGGAGGAAAAAAATGGGAACTTTTTTAGTGTTAGTAGGTTTAATTGGTATTTGTTGGGGGTTAGTAGGACTGATTCGATCATTTTTCAAAAAAGGGAATAAAAAACGAAACTTTATTATTATAGGAACAGCATTTATTCTTATGATTTTCGGAGCGTCTATCTCTCCTACCAGTCATTCCGATAGTTCAAAAGCAAGCACACAATCTGAAAAAAAGATCGAAACAAAAAGAACATCAAGTACTTCTAGTGAAGAACAGCTGAAACAAAAAGCTGAACATAAAGAAAAAGAAAAACGGAAGCTTGATGCTGAGCGTAAGAAACAAGAAGAAGAAAAACAAAAACTTGAGGCTGAGCGCAAAAAACAAGAAGAAGAAAAACAGAAAATTGAAGCTGAGCGTAAAGCACAAGAAGAACGTCAAAAACAAGCTGAAAATGAAGCAACAACAGCACTTCATCCAACTAGAGAAAACTATAACTCAGCAGCTACTTTAATCCAGGCTATTCCAAACGGCAATCACACTTGTCTGCTCGACTAGCTACAGTAGATGCAACGATCAAAGCAAATGAGGCAGCTGAAGCAGAACGACAACGGCAAGCTGCGGCCGCACAAGAACAAGCCAATCAAGTTGCAGCAGCACAAACACCGCAACAAAACAACGAACAAACGGTTTATATTGCTCCAGATCATGGTACAAAATATCATTTAAATCCGAACTGTTCGGGACTTAACAATGCAAATTCTGTCGTAGCTATCTCGCTGCAAGAGGCCCAAGCACGTGGATATACGTTGTGTAAGCGTGGTTAATCTAAAATAATAAAATGAACTGTGACAGCAGTGTCTAGCTCTGATAACTAAGCCGGAGAATCCGAAAATAGTCTCTACTATTTTGGACTCTCCGGCTTATTTCAAGGAGTTGATGCTTGAACACCGTGAATCAGAGGTTGTGAAAAGAGCGTTTTGACCTGAACGTTAAGGATGAAAATCTCGAAACAGCTCTCCATGTTTTGAGATTTTTTGACTTATCGCCGAAGGTCAGCTCTTTGAACACCGTTTATCCATTTTCAAAGCACAAAATAAGATTTATCTCCCTAATTTATTTTTTTTGTGAACATTTCCGGTGTTCGGTCTCTCCTAACTTTACTTAAGCATGGTCATACAAAAAAACAGAAAATTTTTACAGCCATTCCCCTGATATTAATAGTCGGATATTAGCTTAAATACCATAAATTTTTTTGCGTTTTTCCTTTACAAAAAGAACGTTTGTTCGTATAATACTATTAAAGAATATTTATGGATTGGCATCCTCGAAATCGCTCATAAGGGAGAGTCCACAATGATTAAGAAATATGGCACAGTAACAAAAATAAAAATACTACAAATTGGGGCTCGTCCCTTGATAAGATTTAGCTTGAATGATACGAACTGTTTAATCGCTGGTCATGGTTTAAACTTTCTTGCTGAAGTAGATGAAGGAATGAAATTAGTAATCAGTGGCTATTATAATCAAAGAAACCAATTGGTCGTCAAAGAATATCATGTGCTCGGTCCCACGAAAATACTGATTGATTTTAAAAAAATCAAGAAAGAATTTATTGGTAAAAAATAAAAATTGGTTTTGAAGTATATAACTCCCGTCTAAAAAAATCAGAACTTTTTTGTCAAAGAAAAAAGGTATCCATCTGTCTCAGCGAGTAGGTTTGGATACCTTTTTAAATCAGCAAAATTAGGTTTATTTTTTATTTATACATAAATGCTGTTCTAGGATTACTTGTTGTTCCTATCTCTTTGGTACCTTTCTATCTTTAAACGGATGATATGGTTAATTGCTTACTTGATTAAAGTCAGAAATGATATCATTCAACTCCGTTTGAAGTGTCGAAACAATCAAATGAAAATTTTCTTCATCCGTTTTATCGTATGGGGATGTTTTTGTTACATAAAGTAGCTTCTCGTTTTCTATTTTCATTAGAACCTGTGTTGCGGTTTGTACTTTGTTTTGATAATTAAACGCAGACATTCCACTTTGAATAATCGTTATGATTGCGGAAGCAATCGAAACGACTAATAACAAAGACTTATGATCAGATGCCTCGTGAATTAAAATAGGGATAGCAGCAGATAATACGATTTTTATAATATTCCCTATGCCAATGATTCTATTATACGATTGAATATCTTTTTTTAATTTATTAATTGTAGAATCAATCGATTCAATAAACGCTTTTTGATCCATATCATTTCTCCATTCACTTTATTAAAATTTGGTCGTAAAACTATTATAATTGGATTTACCTATGTTTCAGCTAATTACAAATCAAAACAAACGGCTATTAAATAACAATAATTATTTTATCAAAATAATGATATATTTGTCAATGATAGTATTCGTGCACGGATAAAAGCTATTGAAAAGATCTGAACAAAGATTTAATCATTACAGACGACATAAAAATCACATTTGATGTATGCTCACAATCTCTGACCAACCGAGCAAAGTAAGCTTGATTGATTTAAAAAATTTAAACTGTGAATACTATTGCCCACAGAATTGACAAACGTGCCCATCTCTCCCCTAACTGTCCATAATGGTAGATATGTGTAAGCAGTGCCTAACCGAAAAGTTGGCATGAAGCATGAAGATATAAGTCATAAAGATATCTCTATTATTCAACTATATGATCAAGTGTCATATGAAAGTATTGAACGAACTTCGATAAGTCCAATGACTATATCAATAATCAACAACGAAAATTTTCTGGACAAAATATTTCTCTGCCAACAAACCAAAAAAGGATGGCTATAATTAGCCATCCTTTTTTATAAATACCTCAATGAGTATCATTTTTCATTTTAAAGGCAAATTGTTTTGGATAATTATTTTTAATAATTACCTATAACTCCTTATCTTAAAGACGTTCGTTCAATTCTTTGGCAAGGTCTTCAAAGCCTGGTTTACCTAGAAGTGCGAACATGTTTTTCTTATATGCTTCAACACCAGGTTGGTCAAATGGGTTAATTCCATTTAAGTAACCTGAAATACCTACAGCAATTTCAAAGAAGTACATTGTATAACCTAATGTGTAAGCATCCATTTCTGGAATTTTAACTAATAAGTTTGGTACGTCGCCATCTGTATGAGCCAATAAAGTTCCTTCAAAAGCTTTTGTATTGACGAAATCTACTTCTTTTCCTTCCAAGTAACCTAAACCATCTAGGTCTTCAGCTTGTTCTGGAATTGTAATTGATTTACGTGGTTTTTCAACTTTAACGATCGTTTCAAAGATGTTACGGCGTCCTTCTTGAATATATTGACCTAGTGAATGTAAGTCAGTTGAGAAGTTCGCACTTGAAGGGTAGATTCCTTTTTGGTCTTTACCTTCTGATTCACCGTATAATTGTTTCCACCATTCAGAGAAATATTGCATTCCTGGTTCATAGTTGATCAATAATTCAGTTACTTTCCCTTTACGGTAAAGGATGTTACGCATTGCTGCATATTGATAAGCTTCGTTTTCTTCTAGTTTATCACTTGAATAAGCTTTGCTTGCATCTGCAGCTCCTTGCATCAACGCATCGATATCTGCTCCACTAACAGCGATTGGTAGTAATCCTACTGCTGTTAAAACAGAGAAACGTCCACCGATGTCATCAGGAATCACGAATGTTTCCCAACCTTCTGCGTCGGCTTCTACTTTAACTGCACCTTTTGCTTTATCAGTTGTTGCATAAATACGTTTATTCGCTTCTTCTTGACCATATTTTTTAACAAGTAATTCTTTGAAGACACGGAATGCAATAGCTGGTTCAGTCGTTGTACCTGATTTTGAAATCACGTTTACTGAGAAGTCACGATCTCCGATTACTTCAATCAAATCAGCGATATAAGTTGAGCTGATTGAGTTTCCTGCAAAGAAAATTTGTGGTGCTTTACGTTGTTCACCATCTAATAAATTGAAGAAAGTGTGGTTTAAGAAATCGATTGCTGCACGAGCGCCTAGGTAAGAACCACCGATTCCGATAACTACTAAAACTTCAGAATCAGATTGGATTTTTTTCGCTGCTTCTTTGATACGAGCAAATTCTTCTTTGTCGTAATTAGTAGGTAGATCGATCCAACCACGGAAATCACTTCCTGCGCCTGTACCTTCACGTAATACTTTATCTGCCATTGATACTTGGCTTTGCATGTAACCTAACTCATGTTCATTAACAAATGGTGCTACTTTTGAATAATCAAAATGAATATGTGCCATTTTTTATTCCTCCTTTAAAAGATCAATATACAGCTTATACTTTACGTTTTTTTTTACAATTTTTCAAGCAAATAAATGAATTGAAGCTAATATTTACAAGAAAATTTCAAACACTAAACTAATCCTTGCGCATACATCACTTTCGCTACTTTTTCAAAACCTGCAACATTTGCTCCTAGCAATAGATTTTTTTCATTGCCATAAGCTGCTGCCGTTTGGCGACACGTTTGATAAATATTTTTCATGATTTCATCTAATTGGCGATCCACTTGTTCACTTTCCCAAGACAATCGTTGAGCATTTTGACTCATTTCTAATGCTGAGACAGCGACACCGCCGGCATTAGCTGCTTTCCCAGGACAATACCACACATTGGCTTTTTCAAAAACATTGACAGCTTCAAGAGTACATGGCATGTTTGCGCCTTCTGCGATGATTTTCACTCCACATTCAACCAAGTTGTTAGCCAGCGTTTCGTCTATCTCGTTTTGAGTAGCGCAAGGAAGCGCGATATCTGCAGTTTCTTTCAAAGTCCAGACAGATTGACCAGCATGATAGACAGCAGAATCACGTTTTTCTGCATAAGCGGTCAACCGTTCCCTTTTTTCTTCTTTGACTTCTTTTAATAGTGCCAGGTCGATTCCTTCTGGATCATAGATAAACCCACTGGAATCAGAACATGTGATGACTTTCCCACCTAATTCTTGAACTTTTTCAATGGCATAGATTGCAACGTTTCCGCTACCAGATACCATAACTGTTTTTCCTTCAAAAGAGTCTTTTTCTGCTTGTAAAAGATGTTTGACATAATAAACCAATCCGTATCCAGTTGCTTCCGTACGAATCTTACTTCCCCAAAAATCTAATGGTTTTCCAGTAAGGACACCGGCATCATATTGTTTTAATCGTTTATATTCTCCAAACAAATAACCGATTTCTCTGGCACCGACTCCAATATCTCCAGCAGGTACATCGATGGATGGACCGATATGCTTGGATAGCTCCAGCATGAAACTTTGACAAAAACGCATGATTTCATCGTCTGATTTTCCTTTTGGATCAAAGTCACTTCCGCCTTTTCCTCCACCAATTGGTAGACCAGTTAGACTATTTTTGAAAATTTGTTCAAAAGCTAGAAATTTAAGAATACTTAAATTCACACTCGGATGGAATCTCAACCCACCTTTATAAGGGCCGATTGCTGAATTGTACTGAATGCGGTATCCACGATTGACTTGCCAGTTTCCTTCGCCATCTTGCCACGGCACGCGAAATTGAATGATTCTTTCTGGTTCTGATAACAATCCTAAAATATTTCGTTTGATGTATTCAGGATGTTTTTCTAAAAATTGAGTAGCTGAAGGCATAAATTCATCAATGGCTTGTAAAAATTCGACTTGTCCTGTGTCTTTTTGATGAATATTATTTTGAATTCGTTGGACGTATTCTGTTGCGTTTGTCATTGTTTCACACTCCTTTTATAATCTTCTTTTATTTTAGCCTATTTTTATTAGATGCTCAAAACATTTCCTGCTTTCTTTTCATAAATATGCTACACTTTCTCTGAGGTGAGGAAATGGAAACAACCTATGATGTGATTGTAGTCGGTGCTGGAACTAGTGGTATGATGGCTGCAATTAGTGCGGCTGAATATGGCGCAAAGGTTCTCTTAATTGAAAAAAATAAAAAAGCTGGAAAAAAATTATTAATGACAGGTGGCGGAAGATGTAATGTCACGAATAACCGTCCAGTTGATGATTTGATTGCTCATATTCCTGGAAATGGCAAATTTTTATACAGTACATTTTCCCAATGGAATAATTTTGATATCATGGAATTTTTCGAATCTCAAGGTGTTCATCTAAAAGAAGAAGATCATGGTCGGATGTTCCCTGTGACGAATAAGTCAAAAACGATTATCGAAGCCTTGATCCATCGTTTAAATGAATTAAATGTTACGATGCTCTTTGGCACCCGAGTCGAAAAATTAGTGCATAGCGACGGAAAAATCTATGGCGTACGAACGGAATTTGAAGAATTTCAATCCTCTTGTGTCGTATTAACTACTGGGGGGCGAACCTATCCGTCGACTGGTTCTACAGGTGATGGCTATAAAATCGTTAAAAAAGTCGGTCACACTGTCACTCCCTTGTATGCAACAGAATCTCCACTGGTTTCTGAAGAAACTTTTATCAAGGATAAAACCTTGCAAGGATTATCTTTACAAGATATTTCTTTAAGCGTATTAAACAAGAAAGGTAAAGTCATCACCGAACATGTTATGGACTTGCTTTTCACGCATTTTGGGATTTCTGGACCTGCGGCATTGAGATGTTCAAGTTTCATCAATCAAGAGTTGCAAACGACTGGAGAACCTGTCACGGTCGTCTTAGACTGTTTTCCGAATCGTTCGCTTCAAGAATTGATCAACGAATTGACTGCTAAAAGCCAACAATCGAAGAAAACATTGAGTAATGCTTGGCATGGCTTTTTACCTGAACGCTTGCTTCTCTTTTTCCTTGAAAAAAGTGGATTAACGGAACAAACTGGTAGTCAAACGACAGAAAAAGAGATCCAACAATTTGCGGAGCTTTGCAAAAATTTTTCTTTCAAAATAACCAAAACTTTTGCCATCGAAAAGTCTTTTGTGACTGGTGGTGGCGTTTCACTAAAAGAGATCAATCCAAAAACATTAGAAAGCAAATTGGTCAATGGATTATTTTTTGCTGGTGAATTGCTAGATGTTAATGGATATACTGGTGGGTTCAATATTACTGCGGCTTTTGCAACTGGACATGTAGCAGGAATGAATGCCGCTTTTCTTAGCTAATTAAACGAAAACAGTAACGAAGGGAGTAGAAGATGTCTGACTCTTTTCGTTACTGTTTTTTCTTTTTTTAGTTGATAAACTGATGAATTGCCGACTGCATCACAGTACAAGATCAGCAAAAGTCCCTTTAGTTAAATCACAAATGGCTTGAGGTGCTAGCTCCATTTGGTGTCCTCTTTTTCCTGCTGATACAATGATCGTTTCTTGTGATTGTGCTGTTTGTTCTAAATAAGTAGGAAATAATTTCTTCATCCCAATTGGCGAGCAACCACCACGAATATAACCAGTGGTAGCTTCTAAGTCTTTCAGATGTAACATTTCTACTTTTTTGTTTCCAGATACTCTTGCTAATTTTTTTAGATCTAACTCTCGATTACCAGGAATGACCGCTACGATCGTTCCTGTTTTGTTTCCAACCGCTACGAGTGTTTTATAAATGCGGTGTTCACTTTCAGAAAGTTGCTCAGCGACAGAAGATGCACTTAAATGTGCTTCATCCCAAGCATACTCATGTTCAGTATACTTGATTTTCTTTTGTTCTACTAAGCGGATCGCATTTGTTTTCACTTGTTTTTTCTTTGCCAACATTTTCACCTTCAAATTAGATTGTTTCAATTTAATAATTTGATTATTGATTTTAGTTCCTTTACAGTGATTTGTCCAGGTGCTGATGCTTTTTCAGAGGTTAACGCACCAAAAGTCATGACCGAACCAGTCAAATTTCCCGATAAGCGCGAAATCATTCCGAGCTGTCCCATTGACATTGTAATCAGAGGCATGGACACAAACGCTCCTGCCCGTCTCGTTAGCTCCATCAAACGTAACACATCTCGTTCGTTATGGGGCATTACCGCTATTTTACCGATATCTGCACCAAGATGTTCCATCATATTTAATTGATACAATAAGACTGGATCAGCTGGGGTCTCTTTAAAATTATGACTGCTGATAATCATCGGGATGTTGCGCTGTTTGATTTCTGCTAACAACTCTTTTTCAAGGCTTTCAATTTTTTCTAATTCTAAATCAACCATATCGACTAAACCAGAGCGGATCATCTGTAGGTACAACTCGTGGTATGCTCGGATCGTTATATCTCGTTTGCCACCTTCTGCTATTGTTCTAAAAGTGAAAAGCACCGGTAACCCGTCGAGCATCTCATGGATCAGCACCAACGTTTCTGTGACTTTTTCATATTGAAAGACATCTTCATAATAATCAATTCGCCACTCCACTAAATCAGCACCAGCTTCTTTGGCTAAAATTGCTTCTCGCAAAAGTTCTTCACGAGTGTCTCCGATCATTGGCGCACAAATTTTAGGATGTCCTTTTCCTAAGTTTAGTCCTTTCACTTGCACCATCTGTCCTCCCCCCTTATTTCCTAATTTGATAGATAAATACTTTTAGATAATCCCCTTCTGGAAAGGCTTCAATGGTTTGGAAATCTTGTGGTAATCGAAAACGAGTGATTTCTTCATATTCAACATTGGCTAGCATTAGTTCATTTTCGATCATTTTTTTGAACTGATCGGTACTCACGTTAGCTGCGTTCGTTGAAGCGATAAGCGTTCCCTCGTCCGATAAAATAGCCAAGCTATCTTTAACCAATTCGCCATAATCTTTGGCTACTCGGAACACTTTCTTTTTGTTTCTCGCAAAACTTGGAGGGTCAAGCACAATGAGATCATAAGTCAGCTGCTTTCTTTTAGCATATTTAAAATAGGCAAAAACATCCATCACAATGATTTTTTGTGTCTGAAGATCCAAACCGTTGATTTCAAATTGTTCCTGTGTTTTTTTCAAACTTCGCTTTGCTAAGTCAACACTCGTGGTCTCCAAAGCACCACCCATTGCTGCCGCAACTGAAAAAGCCCCAGTATAGCTAAACATATTCAAAACAGACTTTCCTAGACCAAGTCCATCGATCAAAGCTCCTCGGACTTCTTTTTGATCTAAAAAGATGCCTGTCATCAGCCCTTCATTCAAATAAGTGGCGTAAGAGACGCCATTTTCTTTGATGATTAAAGGTTCAGGAGCTGTTTCTCCATAAACATACTGACTTTCAGGAAATTCATTTGTTTCAAAACGGATTTTTTCGTAAGCACCCTTTATCTCAGGATAAACTTGTTGAAACGCTGAGAAGAGCAAATGTCGGTAAGTATAAAGAGTTTCATTATACCAAGAAAATACTGCATAGTGTTCATAATAATCAATGATCAGACCACCGATGCCATCCCCTTCTCCGTTAAATAAACGAAATGCTGTTGTTTGTTCATCTATGAAAAAAGCTTGTCTTTTTGCTTTAGCTTCAGAAAACTTTTTCTCAAAAAATGCCTGGTCAAACGTTTCATTTTGTTGACTCAAAACCCAACCGATTCCTTTGTTTTGTTTACCTAAATAGCCCTTAGCTAAGAAATTATCTTGTTGATCAACCAATTCGATCCACTGCGTGGTTTCATTGTACGACTGGACCAAATCTTCCTTTTGAATCAATGGATAACCGTTCTTGATACGATTTCCTGCTTTTTTCTTAATTTGTACTTTCATTGACTCACCTACTTTACCTTTATCATTAATCAGTATACCAAATATTAAGCAGGCTGTCTTAGTGCTAGCGTTCACAAAAGAATAAGAAATCCTTAATCACCGGTGTAAGCGTTTGGTTTCGATTGACACTGGATTTGCGTACTAGTAAAATAGGATGGAATATGTAGTTTGAGCAATCATAACTTCATAACACTCTGTAAATGAGAAGAGTGGGGAAAGGGAGATTACATTGAGACGAATAAAAACACCCGCCTTTTTGAATAAAAGGCTCGGATTTTTTTCTTTATTAGCTGTTTTACTTTGGCTAAAAACAATTTTTGCCTATTTGTTTGATTTCAATTTAGGCATCGAAAGTGGCATACAATACTTTATACTGTTTATCAATCCGATCGCTACCACGTTGTTGTTAATGGGGATTGCGTTATATGTGAGACGGACGAAAGCGTCTTATATTACAATGATGGTCATTTATTTCCTATTGACTTTACTGGTGTTCTCCAACGTAACTTATTATCGTGAGTTTACGGATTTTATTACGATCAATACCATCTTGGGGGCAGGAAAAGTAGCTAGCGGGCTTGGAGAAAGTGCTATTCGCTTATTTAGACCATATGACGTCCTTTATTGGATCGACTTTATCATTGTCGCTGCATTATTGATAACCAAAAAAATCAAAATGGATCCACAACCGATTCGTGCACGAATGGCTTTTGCGATCTCGACTTTGTCAGTCATGATTTTTTCTGGAAATTTATTTTTAGCAGAAGCCGATCGCCCAGAGTTATTGACTCGTACTTTTTCTAGAGATTATTTAGTCAAATATTTAGGTATCAATGCGTTTACCGTCTATGATGGTATCCAGACTTACCAAACGAACCAAGTACGAGCAGAAGCAAGTCCTAATGATCTGAAAGAAGTAGAAAGTTATATCAAAGATCACTATGCTGAACCAAATGATGAAACATTTGGTATTGCTAAAGGAAAAAATGTGATTTATATCCATTTAGAAAGTTTCCAACAATTCTTGATCGACTATAAACTAAAAGATGCCAATGGTGTAGAACATGAAGTAACGCCATTTCTGAATAGTTTATATCATAGTAACAGTACATTTAGCTTTGACAATTTCTTCCATCAAGTTAAAGCAGGTAAAACCAGTGATGCTGAAACCTTATTTGAAAATTCACTATTTGGTTTAAATCAAGGATCGTTATTCACTCAATTAGGTGGAAAGAATACCTTCCAAGCTGCTCCTGATATTTTGAGTCAGACACAAGGTTATACGAGTGCTGCCTTCCATGGTAACGCTGGTACATTCTGGAATCGTAATGAGACCTATAAAAAATTAGGTTACAACTATTTCTTTGATGCTTCTTATTATGATGTCAATGACGACAATTCATTCCAATATGGATTGCATGATAAACCGTTCTTCCAACAATCAGTACAATATTTAGAACATTTACAACAACCTTTTTATTCTAAATTTATTGCGGTATCTAATCATTATCCTTATTCTAAGTTCACAAACGAAGAAGCAGGCTTCCCACTAGCTACGACAAATGATGAAACGATCAACGGATACTTTGCAACAGCGAATTATCTCGATACAGCAGTTGAAGAATTTTTCAACTATTTGAAAGCTAGTGGTCTTTATGATAATTCTGTCATCGTCCTTTATGGTGATCACTACGGAATTTCTAACTCTAGAAATAAATCGTTAGCGGAACTAGTGGGTAAAACAAGTGATACATGGACCAACTTTGACAATGCACAAATGCAACGAGTTCCCTACATGATCCATCTTCCTGGACAAACAAACGGTGGAATCAATCATACCTATGGCGGACAAGTGGATGCATTACCTACTCTACTCCATCTGTTAGGAGTAGATACCAAAAATTACAATCAGCTAGGACAAGATCTCTTCTCTAAGCAACATGATCAACTTGTTACTTTCCGTGATGGTGATTTTATTACTCCTAAATACACTTATTATGGCGGAACGATTTACGATAACAAAACCGGACAAGCCATTACAGAACCGACTCAAGAAGTTCAAAATGAAATTGATGTATTGAAAGAAAAAGCGAATAAACAGTTAGCTGTTTCAGATCAAATAAACAATGGTGACTTACTCCGCTTTTCTACAGATACTGGGTTAGACCCAATTGAAGCAAGTCAATTTGATTACAAAAACGGCATGAAACAGTTGCTTGAAAAAGAAAAAGAACTAGGTGACAAATCAACAAGTGTCTTTAGTCAAAACAATAACCAATCAACAAAAGATCTATATGAAACCAAAACTTACCAACAAATAAATGGGACACAGACGAGTGATTCAGTTCCTTCTTCTGAATCTGATAAATAGCTAGCCTTTCTTTCAAAAAGATTACGTGCCCATAGAAGTAATGATTATAAAAGCTAAGATTGACGAAAACCAATTCTTGTTTTTTCGTTAATTCTTAGCTTTTTTCATGCACTTTAATTTGAGTTACTCTGGCGTTTTTCTAGAAAATAGAGCTTAAACTCACGTATTAGAACCATCCATGAACATTGGATTTTATTCACAAAATATAGCGGAACAGTTGATTTATCGTCATTTTCGTTTATTAAAAAATAGGGATTTCCTGATTTTACTATATGAATTTCATACTTTATTCATATTCATTTTCTATAATTTAAAATGAGGTGAAAGTGATGAGAATACTCCGCTATTCAGTTGCAAGAATGCGTTATTATAAAAAACAGACACTTTTTAGTTGCTTATTTACAAGTGTCACTGCTTTTTTATTGATGCTTGTATGTAACTTATATCATTTACAATCAACACTTTATGCACAAATTGAAGATCGTCTTAGTTTCTTGGACACGACGTCCTTAAAAGTACACTTTCCGTCTTTTCTATCAGTGAAACAATTTTATGTCGAGCTGATCTTGTTGTTACTGTTCTTGTTTGTTGGCGCATTTATCTTTTTCTTTCAGCGAACATTAAAACAAGACCAACGTGAATTGATCAACTGGCGTTTAGCTGGTTTATCGAAAACTAGAATTTTTCTTTTGATCATCTGGCAAATGATCTTACCATTACTGATCTGTTGCACACTCTTATTTATTGGAATTGTGCTTTTTCAAAACATTTATCAAGCACTGTTACAACATCTTAATTTTTGGAGTCTAAGATTATTTGAATTACCTGACACCCATTCACTTATATCGACTACTCGACCATTAGCCATACCGATGGATCAACAAACTTTTTTTAAAATTGATTTTGTAAACGATGCTTTTTTCTTCGATACGTTTAAGAGTTTCCTACAAACGGTTGGCCTTCTTATCTCCATCAGTCTATGCATTAGTCTCTTACAATTTACGATTTTCTATCAACGTTTAAAAAAAGGTAAGGTGATCTTTCATGAATACATGTAAGCCAATAATGTCTTTAGGAGAATTAGCTGTTATTCTTTGCCCAAAAGCAAAACAAGAAGAACTATTAACAGCGCTAAAAGAACAAGCGATTGTATCGAGTCCCAAACAATTACTTATCGTCCAAAAAGATTGGCCTCTCTTCCCTTATTTAAAAACCAAAGATCAAGTACTACTGAATTTATCTGAAAATAAAAAAGAACGTTTATCTTTTCAAGAAATGCTCAAAATTGATCCAGCACTTCTTAACAGAGAACCTGATCAACTCTCTCTTTTTGATAAAATCAAACTTCAATTGTTGCATGCGTTACTTGCTAAAAAAGACAAACTCATCATTGAAGAAGTGCTGGATGAACTTAAAGTAATTGAAGCACAAGAAATTCTTGATCTATTTGATTATCTAGTCAAAAACAAAAAAATCGCCATTCTATTACTGACTCATGATGAAACCATTGCTCATAGTCAGTATGTCGACCAAATCTATGATGAACGATAAAAAGAGGTCGTGGAAAGAGCAACTCGACCTATGCAATAAGGATGAAACTCACAGCTTCCTATGTTTTGAGAGTTTCATCCTTATTGCCAAAGATCAGCTCTTTGAACACTATTTAGCTCCTCTCTTAATTGTTGAGGAGTTGTTTCTTGAACGCCGTTTAGCAAGAGGCTGTGAAAGAAGCGCTTATTGTTGAGGAATTGCTTCTTGAACGCCGTTTATTCGTTTTTAGAGATACTAAAAGAGACTGAACCAATTTTTGGATCAGTCTCTTTGTTTATTTTATTTCTACATCTGGTAATTTAACTGTAAATGTTGTTCCTGTCCCCAATTCGCTTTCTACTTCCAGCTTTCCTTTATGAAGCCGAACTAACTGTTGAACGATTGGAAGTCCTAGTCCTGATTCCCCGTATTTTGTATTCTTTCTTGAGGGATCAACTTTATAATAACGGTCCCAAATACTCTTCATTTGTTGTTCAGTCATTCCGATACCTGTATCCTTAATTCGGATAATCGTTTCTAGATAACCTTTTTCTAAAGAGATCGTGATCGTTCCATTTTCTGTAAATTGAATCGCATTTTGGATGATATTCACCATGATTTGCACAAATCGGTCATAGTCTGCATACACTTCCACATCGTCTTCTGCTTGTAAAACTAAAACATTCCCTGCAGCTTCTGCTTTTGTTTCAAGCTGTGCCACAATATTTTTCAATGTTTCTGTACCATTGAATCTTTTAATAACCATACTGATTTGATTGGTTCTGATTTTTTCATAGTCTAGATTTTCGTTAACTAAGCGTATCAGTCGTTCTGTTTCATTTTTCATCAAGTTGATCGCATTTTCTCTTTGGTCTTCAGGAATTGCATTATATTTTAGACCTTCAAGTAACCCGTTGATTGTGGTTAGCGGCGTACGCATTTCGTGAGAAGCATCTGCCATAAATTGTCTTCGGCGGTTTTCTTGCTCTTCGATTTCAGCCTGTGATTCTTTTAAAGAATTCGTCATTTTGTTGAAGTCATCCGCTAATTCATCAAATTCATCTTTATCATGAACTGGCAATTGGACATCAAAATTTCCATTCGTGACTTCTTTCGTTGCATTACGTAAACGATTGATCCTTTTAACCTGAAAAGCAGCAAACGCATAACTCGCTAATATAGCAACAATACTTGAAAAAATAAAACCTTTAAACAGATTCAATGTGACCGACCGAACACTATTATCGATATTTTTAGCCGGTTGACTAACAACCAAGCCACCATAAAATTCATGATTTAAATTAAAAGGTACTAAGGCATAAGACGTCGCTTGATTTTGTCCTAGTATATTTTTGTTGGAGGTAAATTTTACTTGTCTTCCATGACGCAGATTATCCCATTGTTCCGCTTTAATCGTAAAGTTCAATACCACATTATCAGTAGGATAAATGACCCGTTCGTTCTTATCGATAAAAATAAAATTGACATTTTGTTCTGATAAGACTTGTTCCGTTAATAATAATGCATTTTGAAACGCTTGATCTTGGCTTAATTGAGGAAACGTGTCTGTGTATGTCTGTGTTGTCTTCTCGACAGATTCTGCATAGCCAAAAAGTTGTTGGTAATTATTTTCTTCAATGGTTTGCTTAGTCAGTTGCGTAAAAGAAACACCTACGATCAAAATGATCATCGCGATCATTCCGCAAAAGGCTAATAACTGCTGGTAAAGATAGCGCATTAGGCCACACCAGAATCATCAAATTTATAACCTACGCCCCAAACCGTTTGAATGACTTGTGGTCCAACCTTTTCGATTTTTTGTCGAAGCTTTTTGATATGCGCATCAACCGTTCGTTCATCACCAAAGTATTGATAATCCCACACTAATTCCAGTAATTGTTCCCGAGAAAATACTTGGCGTGGTTTTTTAGCTAGTGTAAATAATAGATCAAACTCTTTCGGTGTCAAACCTTCGATTGGTGCTTTATTTAAATAAGCTTCACGTGTTTTTGTATTCATCTTAAAGTGATCTGTTTCGATATCGAAGTGATCGTCCGAGTTGTTTGTTTCTTCTTTTACCTCTACCAATTCACTACGACGGTGTAAAGCTTTCATTCGGGCAATCAAAGTTAGTGGGCTAAAAGGTTTGGTCACGTAGTCATCTGCGCCCATCTCTAATCCAATAACCTGGTCACTTTCAGAATCACGAGCTGTTAACATAATGATCGGAACTGTACTAGAGACTTTCCGAATTTCTCTTCCAACAAGCATACCATCCATCGTTGGCAAGTTCAGGTCTAAAGTGATCATGTCCCAGTAATTCGGTCTTTCTAAAAAAGCATCTAGACCTTCTTTTCCGTCATATTTAAAAGTTGCTTCCCATCCTTCATTCAAAAAAAACATCTGCATCATTTCAGATACGGATTGATTATCTTCTATCATTAAAATATTCATTTTTTATTTCCTCCAATACTATCATCGAGTTCTTGTAATTTTTTTTCAGTTAAGATAAAAATCGGCATAATTGGAAAAACTAAAACCAACATCTCGATTATAAAATAGTTTGTCTGTCCAGTTAATTTTAGTAAATAGCCGATCAAGGCCATCAATAAACCGAAAATAAAAAAATATTTTCCACTTGTTTTTTGTGCTAACCGCCAGTGAACATCGGATTTTGTGGCACGCGGTGAGTGGTAACCATAAAAAGGCAGATTCCCTTTAGAAGGGATAAAAAGAAACAAACAACCTAGGATAGTCAAAAATACTCCGACAACTAAAAAAATCATATGATCCCTCCTAAATCTCTCTTTCTAGTATACTCTAAAAATTAACTTGAACCAATATATTCGGTAATTCTTCACGAAAGGTTTGTCTTTTGTTCATTCTTTGTTAAGATAGGGGTAATCGAATAAAAAAGGGGTTTTTTTTGTGTCAAATTATCGTGCAATTACTTTTTTTGATCTTGATGGAACACTGTTAGATGCTCAATCAAAAATCACACCAGAAGTGGCCGAAGCAATGCAAGCACTACAGGCAAATAACGTCCTGCCAGTCATAGCAACTGGACGAACTGAAGCTGAAATCAAACATATTATGTCAGATGCTGGTATTTCCTCTGCAGTTACGATGAATGGTTCTTACATCAGCGTGGATGGTCAAGAAGTTCATTCTGAAATAATCGCAACTGAAGACTGTCAAAAGATGCTCGAACATGTCCAAATACAAGGGCACCAGCTCTCATTTTATAACCATCAACATATTTGGTGTACTGCACACACACAAACGATGATTGATGCCTATAACTTTATCCATTCAAATGTACCAGAAATCAATCCGCAAGCTTATTTGGATCATCCAATCAATATGTTACTTATCCTCTCTCAATCTGGGGATGAATATTATCATGAACAATTTCCTGATCTGACTTTTTATCGAAATGGTCCTTACTCGATTGACACGGTCAAAAAAGGAATCTCGAAAGGTGCAGGAGTGAAACGTTTAAAACAAGAATTAAACCTTGTTGATGTGCCTACATTTGGATTTGGTGATGGACCAAATGACTTTGCACTGTTAGAAGCATGCGACAACAAGATCGCGATGGGCAATGCTTACAATGATCTCAAAGAACTATCCACTTTTATTACAAAGAAAAACACTGAGGGCGGAATCGTTCATGCGCTCAAACATTTTGACTTGATTTGATTTTTAATCGAAATACGATGTATATTTCCGAGTAACTGAGAGATGATTTTTTACAGTATTAGCTATTGAGAATCATCTCTTGATACTTCGGACGATTTGCTTTTTCCGTAATCGTTTCTCGTTGAAAAAATTCAATTTTGTGCTATAATATAAATTGTATGAAAAATACACGTAACCCTTGTTTATAACGGGGACGTTACGGATTCGACAGGCACAGTTTGAGCTTGAATTGCGTTTCGTAGGTTACGTCTACGTTAAAACGTTACAGTTAAATATAACTGCTAAAAACGAAAACAACTCTTACGCTTTAGCTGCCTAAAAACAGTTAGCGTAGATCCTCTCGGCATCGCCCATGTGCTCGAGTAAGGGTCTCAAATTTAGTGGGATACGTGACAACTTTCCGTCTGTAAGTTGTTAAAGAGATCATCAGACTAGCGATACAGAATGCCTGTCACTCGGCAAGCTGTAAAGCGAAACCACAAATGAGTTGACTATGAACGTAGATTTTTAAGTGGCGATGTGTTTGGACGCGGGTTCGACTCCCGCCGTCTCCATAAATGTATTGTTGAGACAAACAAACAGATAAAAAAAACGTTGTTAAATCAACGTTTTTTTATTTTAGTCAAGGAGAGAAATAGAGAGAAATGTAAAAGTTTTTGCATTAATTTTGCATTCTGATTATTTTAATATGTCTTATATCGTAAAAATCGACTTCTTGTTCACCAATCAATACGACATCAAATTCCTCCATTCCACGAAATACACCGAAAACATGTGGTTTCACTCGGTCATATTCATCTAACGAATTTAATTGGGTTTCTAGCAATTTGTTTTGCTTAATAGAAGGATCTAAAAAATATTCTATTTGCTTTTGGGATTGCTGTGGCAAACGCTCGATGTTTTGAGCGCTGTATTCGTCCATATTTTTTATTACTTACGAAGATTCGTTCTCGCCAACAAGAAACGAGCAATAGAAATATTTCTTTTTTGCGTATTCTATTTGTAGGAGGGATAAAATAATTCAATATGTAATTATAATTTATAAAACAATAATATTTGAGAAAAACACAGGATGCATAAGATGGAAGTAAAAAACATCGGAAGTCCAAAAAATATTTAAACTTTTAAAGCATTCAATTAATTTAGAAATGGAAATTAATAAGTTACCAAAACTCAGTATAGATTAAAAAACTATCGCTTATATGCGATAGTTTTTTCTTATAAACAAATAATTTTTACAGTTTCATTTGAGAATTTTTCATAAAATGCCTGTAGTTCATTTTTGTCCCCTATTACATTTTTAGTATCGATTGTACTTGGCGCAACATCTAAAGCAACAATACCCATACCATAATCTTTAGTAAATTCTACTACTTTATTGATATAGTACGAAGCGATGCCCATTTTTCTATAATCTGCCTTAGTTTTAATATGAAAAATATATACATGTGGTTCATTGATAATCGGCCCGCCACATGGATTTCTATCTCGACCCTGTTTTATTCCAAAGTCCATAGTAAAAACAGTATCGTGATTTTGAGGATTGTATAGGAAGAATTTTGCACTTGTCTTTTCGCAATGACATCCCCTTCCTATAACTGCTTTATCACCTAATTCATCGTCAAAAGAATAAACTAAATCCATTCCTTTCAAAGATTCTGGAAATCCAAAATTTTCGATTATTTCTTTTGATAACATCAATCATTATCTCCCGTCTTATTTTGAATAAAGTACTAATTATTTTTTATACATTATACATTATAATACCAAAACAAAAAAAGACCTACCTCTCACAAAGAGAAGTAGGTCTTTTACTTATTTCTTAATAGTTCAACGTTTGTCTTGGATAAATCAAGTTAGGATTTGCTAATCCGTTTCGTTGTGCCAGCGCTTGATACGTTGTACCTAACTTAGATGCGATTGACGATAAGTTATCTCCTGATCGAACAGTGTATGTTCTAGTAGTACTTGCTGTTCCGTTCACTTTGAGAACTTGCCCAGCATAGATCATGTTTGGATTACTTAATCCATTTAGTGATCCTAATCCTTGATATGTGGTTCTATATTTTGTAGCGATTGAAGATAGCGTTTCGCCATATTGAACGACATGAGTTTGAAAAGCTGATGGTTGTTCTGCAACTGTCGTGGAATCTGGTAAAAGTTCTACATTAGATTTATCGATCCAAGATAAAATATTCGCAAGTAAGATTTTATTACCGTCTACTTGCTGTA